>Ga0335084_10000121_pt1 | contig 53775 bp, 50 predicted proteins | sample Lox_Sample_44_FD_206721 | JGI IMG/M metagenome (GOLD analysis project Ga0335084, IMG submission 206721) | Soil microbial communities from Loxahatchee National Wildlife Refuge, Florida, United States - Lox_Sample_4.4 | ecosystem: Environmental > Terrestrial > Soil > Wetlands | place: USA...
GCAGGCCATCTTCCGCCCGAACACTGGACTCACGAAGACGGCGGCCGCATTGTCGGGGAATTCTGTCATTTTATCGATTGGGTGCGCTTCGTAGTGGACGCCACGATCACTACCGTCCAGGCGTCGGCTTTGCCCGATGGAACTCGCTATCAACGGGACAATGTGGCGACCACCTTGCGCTTCCAGGACGGATCGATCGCCACTCTCGTCTATCTGGCAAATGGCGACAAGACGGTTCCCAAGGAGTACTTCGAGGTCTTCTGCGAGGGTTCGGTAGCCCGGCTTGAAGATTTCAGGGTGTTGTCGCTGACACGCAACGGTAAGACCCGGCAGATCAAGCTCAAGCGGGACAAAGGACACAGTCGCGAACTCGAGTTGACAATGGAAGCAATGCGTTCCGGAGAGCCAGCTCCCATTCCCTTTCAACAACTGGTCGAGGTGACAGAAGCGACCTTCGCGATTCATAAGGCCATTGCCAATGACGAGGTAGTAAGGCTCGGAACGGAAGTTCCGAGTCTGGCGAGCACAACATGATCAAGGATTGTCTCAACATTGCAGCCGTAGGATCGGCCGAGCGGATTCGTGTGACCGGGTGCCCGGTCGATCGCCTCTCTTTTAGAGAGACAGTTGCGGAACTCTGCCGCAGAATCGACACCGGCATTCGGACTCACGTGATTTTTATCAATGCTGCCAAGATCGTAAGATACAGCAAGAACCCGCCGTTCCGAACAATCGTCAATCGGGCTGACCTGCTGCTTGCCGATGGGGTTTCGGTGGTCTGGGCGTCGCGTCTGCTACGGCGCCCGCTGCCGGGCCGCGTCAACGGCACCGACCTGATGGAGCAAATGGTGGCGGTCGCCGCCGAGCGAGGGTACCGGGTGTTTTTTCTGGGAGCGACACCGGAAGTAATCGTGCAGGTGGTGGACGAGTTCCGCCGTCGCCATCCGAATCTGAAAGTTGCCGGCTATCGCGACGGCTATTTCGGGGACGAAGAGCACGAAGCCATCATTCAAGAAATCAACCGAGGCGGCGCCGACCTGTTGTTGGTTGGAATGAGTACACCGAAAAAGGAAATGTGGGTGGATCAGAACCTGAATCGGTTGCAAGTCGCTGTGGCCCAGGGAGTAGGTGGAAGCTTCGATGTGGTGGCGGGAGTGGTCTCACGGGCGCCGCGATGGATGCAGCACAACGGGCTCGAGTGGTTCTATCGTCTTCTTCAAGAGCCACGACGCATGTGGCGCCGCTATTTAGAAACCAATTCAACGTTTCTTTGGCTGGTCATGCGCGACCTCCTGAAGAGCTGGAAGTTGCACGTAGCCGGAGACTCCTAGGACCCCCTTTCGTCTACTCCCTTCCGCGGGTCAAGTTCCCCCCCGACCCCAGGCTCGAGCTGATCGGCAGCTTCGAGCCCGATGTTCTTGCGTCTCCACAATCGGTGGTGTCTCACTTCCAGGGTTGCTCGGAATCCAAGGCGTCATGCTGGCTCGCGAAGCATCCGGCGTGGAGCAGTGCGCGGCTCGGGCAAGCGCGGGCGGTGTGCACGCCAGATCTTTCGGGACTGTAGTCCCTCAGGATGACTCCGGGTTGCAAGGGAATTTTTCAAACTGAGTCATTACGCGACAATCGCGTGGTTACAAAGTCTTAAGAAAAACACACCCATGCCCTGCCACGGTTATTGAGGAGGGTAGCGTGACGGTCTGTTTGGTCCATATCTCATAAGCTACGGAAGTCTGAAGGTTGAAGTCGCTTGGATCAAGAAAATAGGTGACGGGTTCAGTCCTTCGGTTGATGATGGCGATCGCCCATCCCTCGGCAAGTCTCTTACGCCAGACATCAACAAGACCCTGCTTAACTATAGTGGCTGGCTGAACTTCTGGGTCCTGATTGACCGCGATGGCGTGCGGGTCGGTCAGAACCTCAAGTTGAGATGGACCTAGATGCAACAAGTCGGTGCTGGAGATGAGTGGTGCAGAGAGCATCGCCCACAAAGTCATCTGGGTACGGTTCTCGTCCAAAGTCAGGCCCCCGGCCCCAACCAGAAGCATGTCAGGGTCATTCCACCCTACGCCGCTGGCAAACAAGGCGAGCCGGGCGTCGGCATCTGCGATGCGCAGCATATTCTTGTATGTGCCGGTCTCGTCAGGTGCTATCCGCCACATATTGACGGCGAGCCGAGGGGCCCATCGCCACGGCTCGGACAGTACCACGATGCTCAGTACGACGGGATGTTTCTCGTTTTTCCGAAGGGCGGTTGACATCTTGCCCACCAACGAGGGCGCCGTCTCCCCAGCATCCAGGTAACAAAGATCGTACTTTACAAAATCGACGCCCCAATCGATAAAAGTCTGGGCATCCTGGGCTTCATGGCCGAAAGAACCCACCAGCCCATCGCAGCTCTTCCGGCCGAGGCTGGTGTAGATGCCGAACTTAAAGCCCAGAGAGTGGAGATAATCGCCCAATGCCTTCATGTCTGGGAAGTTGGAGTTGGGGTGAAGGAAACCATTTACGTCGCGGTAGCCTTGCCACCCGTCGTCAATGTTGACGTATTCATATCCGGCCTGACGCATACCATTCGCAAGCATTGCTTCGGCCTGTTGCCGTATGAGTGAATCTGAAATATGGGTTTGAAATCCGTACCAGGTGCTCCAGCCCATTGCCGGATGTGGTGGGGGCGGGAGGGGGTCGGCCACGGTGGAAAAATCCGTCGTTGAGCAAGCTAACATCGTGCCGATAGACAATAGTAGGATGAACCGTAGTGACATGAGGGAATGACGCTGGTGCGGAAAAAACTGTCGCGCTGCCATTGTGCAATGCCTGAATTCTGAGCCGCTCGGTTTCGAGAGGGTTGAAGACGAGCTAACGATACTACCAAGGGTCACGACTCCAATGTCAATTCGAGACCTTGCTTGCTGCGCGGGGAGGGAACTCGTCCAGCTTTTCTGGTTCCGGGTGCCAAATGTATTCGCCACTCAACCCCATATTTCCGTTTTGAAGTTGGAGTATTGTTCATGCGGTTCTCCGCGCAGAATCAGTTCTTGGACATCCTCGACTTAGTGGCGGATGGTAGCGGGTTGATGGCACGGGAATCATACGAATGCTTAGGTTTGAGCGAACCTATAAGCGATCAGAAAGGATCTGGGAGCGCGGAGCAGCGTTGACGTCCTGGTCCCAGTCATTCGAGACGGAAGTGGTTGACGCAAGGAGAGAACCTCGCTGGTTTGGCTTCAATCAACCGCGTTCGACGGCGTGCAAGGTAGGATACTCAGTGTAGAATTTATGCAGTTTTTAAACTAAAAAAAGGAAATTCTGGTATACAAGCCATTCCGGCATGCTCACGACATCGGACGGCGGAGGGGTTCTGGTCTCGCGGAGGCGTGGCTGCAGTCGTAGTCATAAAGCCACAATCATCAATTCAAGACTCGCTAGGTTGGCACCGTTCGGTCAACCCGGCGCGGCGTATCTGTTCGTGCCTGCAGCGGCTGTTTTCGCTGCTTGTTTGATGACCTCATGCGGACGCCCAGCCCCGATGGAATCTGCCCCTCCTCCGATGAGTGCGCCCACGACGACGGCGATTCCCGCCGCTTGTGTTGAAGACGCACAGACGACGTCCCAGGCCAGGATGATTTATCCGTCGGACCAAGCGACGGGCATCGATCCCTACGCAGTTTTTAGCTGGGCCCCTGACGGAAACGCTGTCAGCTATGCTCTTTGCGTCGGAACGAGCCCGGGCGCAATGGATGTTTGGCGCAGCGGAGAAATGGTTGGCACGTCCGTCTCTGTGCCTAATCTCCAACCGAATACACCCTACTACTTGAAACTTCAGCTAAGATTTGCAAACAATACGTACGCCCTAGTGGATAGTACTTTCACCTCCGGCACGGGAGTGGCCCATCTTACAAGCCCCGCGGACGGCGCCACCGATGTCGATCCTCTAAGTTCCTTAGCGTGGAACAGCGTGCTCAATGCGGAAATGTACACTCTCTCGCTGTCCACATCGCAGCCCGGTGATACCGACGCGTATAACAGCGGTGATCTCCCGAACATTACCAGGCTGGCGAGGCGAAATCTGCTTCCGAATACGCAGTTTTATTCACCTCGAACGCTCCCCATTCTCCAGCCGAACACGATATACTATGCCCGGCTGACCACCAAGAAGGGTGGCGTGTCCTCATACGTTGACAGCATATTCACAACCGGTAACGGAATAGCTCACCTCACCAGCGAAGCGAATTCGAATGGCAGAGGCAACGTGGGGCAAACAACTTCTTTCACATGGAACCGGGTTCCCGATGAAGACGCAGGAGATTCATATTATTTGTCGGTGGGACGTCTTCCTGGACAAACGGACGTATGGTCGTCCGGTTACACCGCGGATACCAGTACCGATGTCCCAAAAGGACGGCTTAAACCTAATACGTCCTACTATGTTCGGCTTTGGACCAAAAAGAAGGGAGTTTGGCACCACGAAGACAGTGCCTTCTCCACGGGTTCATTCGACGGCGCGTCTTTCGCCGGTTCGAACATTCTTTATCCCCCGGATAACGCTATCGATGTCAACCCGCTCGCGCCAATCGTCTGGAGCACGGTTCCTGGGTCTCGACAGTTCCACCTTTACATTGGAGACGGGACCGTCAAAGATACAAACTATGGGAATTACGTCAACGCCGGAACGGCTTCGGGCACGTCGTGGAAGGCAGGCTTGATTGGTGGGAAACCCTACTATGCGAACTTGTGGACCGAAGATATCGATCCAAATGACGGATGTTCCAGCTCTTCACCGTGTTTTTACGTGCATTCCATAAAGTTTACGACTGCCGCGCAGCAGCTTCCTCACAATCCGGTTTCTTTCTATCAAAATGTTGCCGCCGCCACCGCGGCCGTCAGAAGCATGGCCTCGGGTAACGACAACAGGGCTAGTGACTCGACCTTTCTGAAATACAATTTAGATCCGAGCTATCAGGGCTTGGCGAATTGCGCAGATTTCGCAAATACTCTGGTCAATCAGTTTCAAAACCAGGGGATTGCGGCTCGTCGTCGCAACATAGTATTCGGAGCTGGACCGGCGTCGCACACTATCGTTGAATATTACGACCCCTTCCAGGCTAAGTGGGCGGGAGCCGACGCCACCTTCGGGTTCTTGCTGTACGACGCCTCGAAGAGCCCACCCACGATGTCCACGGACGAAGTGGCGCTCGCCCTGGATCAGGGGTTGGCCAGCGCGATTCCGTACCAGTTCGTCATCACCGCCAGCAACACTCCAGGCTGTCCCCAATGTTTCGGTCGTTTCTGGGTGGAAGCCTCTTGGACGGATCCAATACTCTATTACTTGAATCCGGCGGACGTGGAGACGCAACTGCCTCCCCTCTACGATCCCGGCAAATCGTTGGTCAGCGAGCCTGATGCAAGCGGGACAAAAGGTGTGTACATGTTCAGCTTTGCCAATCCTACCGATTTCGCCATACTGCAGAACCTTGGCAGTCAGTTGGAGGTTCGAGCGGAGCCTGTACCCTGGCTTTCAGGCAAGAGCTTCGGCAACTTTTCGACAGCTATCAAGCTTGACGATGGATGGTCTGTTGTTGCGACTCCTCCTGGCATGCTCATCATGAGATCAACCTGTCCACTGTTTGCTGGTCCGAATTGCCCATGAGTTCGGAGAATGGGGCAGGGACGGGTTAACTGCCGGCCAACAATTTGAACGTCCCGCTAGAGTCGCCCGCCTGGAGGCGCGACCAAGACTAAGGATTCCCGTCAACAAGTCGGAGATAGCCCTATGCTAGAATCCGCCGGAAGTTCCGCAACTGTGGCTATGCAGGAAGATGACACTCGGGAGCGAGAGATTCTCCACGAGGTCTCGCTGGTTGTGCCCGTTTATCAGGGCGAGCACACGCTCGAACTACTGGCCGAAGAGATCGCCACCCTCACTCATTCTCAGCCGACCCCGCGCGGACGCCATTTTCGGGTGCTTGAGTTATTGCTGGTGCACGACGGGGCGGTCGACCGGTCCGCGGATGTGATGAGGAGGCTGAGTTCCCGCTATTCCTTCCTGCGCCTCATATGGCTCTCTCGGAACTACGGTCAGCATCCGGCCACCCTGGCTGGAATGGCCAGTACGATCGCGGAGTGGGTGGTGACGCTGGACGAGGATGGCCAGCAAGATCCGCACGACATCGGCCGGATGCTCGACCTGGCACTGGATCAGCGTGCCCGACTGGTTTACGCATCGCCCACCAATTCTCCTCCCCACGGTTTTCTTCGCAATATACTGTCCGACTTGGCCAAGTGGCTGTCGCAACGAGTGCTGGGCAGGCGAATTGGGGCTTTCAACAGCTTCCGACTGATCGAGGGCGAGGTGGGGCGGGGGGTGGCTGCCTATTGCGGCGCCAATGTTTACCTAGACGTGGCGCTCTCGTGGGTGGTTGGAGCCGCGCAACACTGCCCGCTGACGCTGCGGACAGAGCGGGGCCGGCCTTCGGGGTACACATTCGGACGCTTGTTACGACACTTCTGGCAACTCGTTTTGACCTCGGGCACGCTCCCCTTGCGCTTCATTGCTCTACTGGGGGGCTTCTCGATTCTGTTCGGCGTCGTGATCAGCGCTTATGTGCTCTGGGAGCGTCAGCAACACAAGATCCCGGTCCAGGGCTGGACCTCGATCTTCATTGCGGTTTGTGTTTTTGCAGGGCTGATCCTGGTCTCCCTTGGCATCATTGCCGAGTACCTCGGGGTCGCAGTGTCGATGGCCATGGGCAAACCGGCTTACTTGATCGTATCGCGCCCCGCCGAAGACCTCGGACGCAAACTGTGAACACTCTGTCCTGGGTGGTGGGCCGAGGCGGGCTGCTCGGTTCGTGTGTGCAGCGCGTCCTTGGTTCGGACGTGTGGCATCCGGCGCGTCCATTCATCTGGAGCGACCCTGACCAGCTTCACAAGTCGATCGCCGAAGCGGTGCGAGACTTCCAAACCCGTCTGGCGGCCGAATCGAAGCGCGGCTGGTGCATCTATTGGTGTGCTGGCAGTGGAGTGGTTGGCACCGCGGCCGACCGACTTGCGGCCGAGACCGCCTGTCTGCGCTTCTTCCTCGATCAACTGGGCTCCGCTTTGAGCGAGTCGCACGCCAGTCTGAAGGGCCGCGTCTTCCTCGCGAGCAGCGCCGGCGGCGCTTACGGTGGGAGCACGGAACGTCCAATGACCGAGGCCACGCCTCCCCTGCCCATTTCCGACTACGGGCGGTCGAAGCTCGAACAGGAGCAGTTGTTGCGAAGCTGGGCGCATAACCGGCCCAACGTCTCAACTCTGGTGGGGCGGCTCTCCAATCTTTACGGCCCTGGTCAGCGTCTCGACAAGCCGCAGGGCCTCATTTCGCACATGTCTCGTTGCATGATTTTTGGTGTTCCGGTCCGGATTTACGTGCCTCTCGATACCATCCGCGACTACCTGTTCGCGCAAGATGCAGCCATCCGCATCGTGGCCGGCATGTCGCGACTCGAGCGCGAGGCGAGTGGCGGCGACCAGCACGTAATCAAGATCTTCAGTTCCGGGAACGAGACCACGGTGGGCGGTCTTATCGGCGTCTTTCGCCAAATCGCGAAAAAGCAGCTCCGGGTAGTGTCGGGGCTCAACCCGGTGCAGGCGCAGCAGCCCGCACGACTCCAGTTCCGGTCCATAGTCTGGACAGACGAGCCTGCCTCTGGGCGCACCGAACTGCTCGACGGAATGAACCGTGTGCACCGCCACCAGTTCACACTCTTCCAGGCGGGACGGCTCACCTGTCCCCCGACCGAAAGGACGACACGCCGGAAGGTTGACGGAAACGGTGGACAGGTCATTCCTCATTAGAACCCACTCATCAGAAATTCCTTCGTAAAGGAAGTGGCTCCGCGTTGCTCCACCGCCCGCTTTCGATCGTCCAGAGCACCTGCGGAGTCCGTTTCGTTCGAGGTGAAAAGCGTTGGCCAAATGCGTACCAGAGATTTTCGTAGAGTTTACGGGGAGAGACCAAATCCCCGCCGACCCGGCCTCCGCTTCGCTGCGGACTATCTCGCTTGACGATTCCGAACTCTTACTTCACAATCACCATACCAGCGTCGCTTCGCTCCGACTGCTGTTCACCTTCACTCCGGAATGCCGCTCGCCTTCCCTCCGGAATCGATGTTCGCCTTCACCGGAATACCCACCTCCCGCTTGAACTGATCTTTCGGCAGGGAGCGCGCTTTGTGCAGCCAGGTTGCACAATCGAACTCCTGACGGTCCCTCCTCGCGACCTTCGCCAACTCCAGTCCTTTCATCCATCCCACTTCCTTCAGTTCCTTTCTGGCCTGGGGCGGGAGGTGAGGCACAGCTTGTAAGTCGCCGGCAATGGCCAATGGAAGATGCCGCGTGAACGGGGTGTGAGTACCGAACCGCGCAACTCCGAAGGGCTAGCGCGGTCGCGGCTTTGTGTGGAAAATCTTTCTGCAGTTTTCCGGGCTGGTACGCTACAAACTGCCTCTGGCTTAGTCATCCGCCCGTAACCCACCCCTCGCGTCCTTGGCGGCTACAGCGCGTGCTCGCCCCGCTCGTCGTTGCGAATGCGGATTGCGTCGTCAATGCGGGTCAGAAATATCTTGCCGTCGCCGATTTTCCCCGTGCGCGCGGTATTGGCAATGGTCTGCACCACTTTGTCCACCATGGTGTCCGCGAGCACCATCTCCACTTTCACCTTGGGGATCAAATCCACCGTGTATTCGCGGCCGCGGTAAACTTCGGTATGACCCTTCTGTCGTCCGTGTCCACGCGCCTCCAACACCGTCATACCCTCCACTCCAATCTCGTGCAGGGCATGTTTTACCGCTTCCAGCTTGGCCGGCTGGATGATCGCTTCCACTTTAGTCATGATCTCTGGCCCTTCTTCCAAGTGCTGCTAGGACAGGCAAATTCCCTACACGTACGCTAGGCCGACCCTTCCCAATAATAGCCTTCTTCTCCGTGCTGCGAGAGGTCCAGACCTTGCACCTCCTGCTCCTCGGTGATGCGCAAGCCAATCGTCTTGTCCACCACGAACAGAATTATGATCGTGCCCACGATGGCCAACGCCCACGCGATTGCGACTCCTATTGTCTGATATCCCAGCTGCCGGACATTTCCTTCCAACAGGCCTGACCCCAGCGAGTTGATGGATCTCGACGCGAATATCCCGGTCAGCAGTGCCCCGATCGTGCCCCCGGCCCCGTGGACGCCAAATGCGTCCAAAGAGTCGTCATAGCCAAAGCGGGCCTTGACCTTGGCGACCATCAGATAGCAGAAAGCCCCCGCGACGAGTCCAATCGCCAGCGCCGAGACCGGAGTCACGAACCCGGAAGCAGGCGTAATCGCCACCAGACCTGCGACCGCACCTGAGATCGCGCCTAATACGCTTGGTTTCCCGTTGAGCAACCATTCCGTTGCACTCCATCCGACCACGGCTGCTGCTGCTCCAAAATGGGTAGCTACGAACGCACTGGTAGCCAGGCTGCCTGAGCCTAGCGCGCTGCCGGCATTGAAGCCAAACCAGCCCACCCACAGCAGCGAAGCACCCACAAAGCTCAACACCACACTGTGTGGCGGCATGGGAGTATCCGGATAACCCACGCGCTTTCCCATGTAGAGGGCACACACCAGGGCCGAAACCCCGGAGGTGACGTGTACGACCGTGCCTCCGGCGAAGTCCAGCGTGGGGAAGCGCCCGCCCAGCGCGGCATTGAGCAGGCCCCCCTTGCCCCACACCATGTGCGCCATCGGAGCGTAGACCAGGAGCGACCACAGCACCATGAACACGACCATCGCGCTGAACTTCATACGTTCGGCAAAGGCCCCGGTGATGAGGGCGGGAGTGATGATGGCGAACATCAGCTGATACACCATGAAAGTCTGCGCGGGTATGGTCGTGGAATAGTCCACGTCCGGCTGGAGGGTGATGTTGCGGAGCAGAACATGTTCCAGCCCACCCACAAAGCTGCTCCCGCTTCCAAAGCAAAGGCTGTAGCCGACCAGTGCCCAGAGCACGGTGATCAGCGCCATCAGGGCGAAGCTCTGCATCATGGTGCCGAGAACGTTTTTCTTGCGCACCAGCCCGCTGTAAAACAGGGCGAGGCCGGGCCCCGTCATCATCAGCACCAGCGCCGAGCTGGTCAGCATCCACGCGTTGTCTGCGGAACTTTTAGCCTCCGCGGCCTTTTGCTCCAACGTCGCCAGACGGCTCTCCGGTGAAGCACTCGAGGGTGCCGGGGTAGCGGCCACCATGGCTGGGCCCGGCTGCGCCAGCGCAAACCTCGGCGGTGCAACCGCAAAGATTACAAGCAGCCAAAGGATCAATGACTTTCTCATCGGTACCTGCCGGTGGGAGGAGTGAATTGTTAAGATCAACGATCTATCCCGATAAGCCTTTTCCAGTGATTGAAACCCTTTTATCGTCCGCAGAGCATTCGTTCTGGGACCGGACCGAGGGCCAAGGCAAGAAGAGTAGCTCAGAGGACTGTTATCATGCAATTCCACGAATACCAGAACTCCGAATTCGCAGGCGTGTTGGGAGAATCGGTCCGGGACCAGCATACCTGGATTCAGGCACGTTTTGAGGGACAGCCCGCGCCCAGCAATTGTCACTGAGTGTAGGGAGGCGTCCGGCTGGAGAACGCCGGGTGCGAAGCAGCTTTTCTATTTTGAGCCGATGACAAAGTTGATGACAGCGGTCTCGTCGGGCTTTACCGTGACCGATTTTTCCCAGGTTTTGGGGTCTGAGAATATGGGACGCCGAACCTTGTGTTCAGTCAGAACGTCGAACGCGGCCTCTTCCCGCTCGAGCTTCCAACCCTCATGCCACGCCATGATCTGGTATTGCCCGGGAGGCACGTCGGTCAGCTCGAACATTCCACTTTCGTCGGTCACAGCATAATAGGGATGGCGCACCACCAGGATCTCCGCGTTCATCCAGGCATGACCACCGTTACATCTCACATTGACCAGTCCCGCGGTTGGCATGAGTGACGGGCCGATCGGTGAAGGGGAACGGCAAATTGTAAGAGGCAGCGCCATCCATGTGGACGGTGTGCAGCAGGGCGTCCGAGCTCTTTAGTTGCAAAGGGCCGTTCTGAGGCACCAGCAGGATGGGGGGCTCGTAGCGGCATTCCTTCTGGTCCAGGAAACGCCGGGGCGCGGGGATGTCCATTGCCTTCCCCTGAGAAATGTCCTTGAGGAATACCACGGTGTTGGCCACGCCGTTCTGGCTTCCCACGACTAGCCGTTCCAGATCTCGAGTCTTGTGTGACTCGGGATCACAAACCTGGGGATCTTTGTCGATGGGAAAAGCAGGTATGCGAGGCAATGGACCGGAGTACTTGACGGTACCGGAAATCGTCCCGGTCTGGTTTAGCTGAACCACCTGGTAGCCGCTCTGGGCGGCGGCCCCGGTGGCCAGCGCGAGCCACAATAAGGAGGCGACGATTTTGACTCGAGACAAAATTAAATTCTTCCAATACGTATCCAAATGCTAGCTCTACTCTGCAAGGGCGCAAGTCACGAAGGTAACGGGAGGCCGAGGGGGTGAACAGGGCGTCTTCTGGCACCGTCGGGTCTACTTCTGCCTCGCGCGCTTGATGGCTCGCTAGGCTGCGAAAGAGAGCACGCCGGAGGATTTACAGAAGCAGTGGATCGGGCATTCCTCTCTGCGTACAACCGATAGGTATTCACACACAAATCAGGAACTTGAATACCGGCGTCTAGCTGCAAGCAAGGCGGGGCTTTCTTTCGCTGTTGGACCCAATGGACCCAATTCAGCAATAGGGATGTCAGTGGCAACTGTTTGATAAGAATGGTGCGCCCGAAGAGATTCGAACTCCCGACCTTCTGGTTCGTCGCCGCATTCGAGCGGCAACCACGGCGAACTAGGAGCGCCATATCTAACAAAACAGATGCTGCAGGGTGCGGAACTTTAGGCTGGTTTCGCACTCTGTTGTACCTATTTTATGGACAATACACGGACAGGAGGGACCTATGGAAAATCTGCTCGATGACCTGCTGACAAGTGAAGCTTGGAATCTACAGAAACAGAGAGATGAACTCGCCTGCACGGAGAAGCTGGCGAAACTGGATGATGAATGGGACCGCTTCAGGGAGGCTATCAGCGACGCGCGTCCGGCGGGTCCTCTACGGGATCATTCGCAGGAGCATCGCCCAACTCCCAACAGACACCGACGCAGCTCGCCCATGACCTTGACCCCCAAAGATCGCATCGATGAACGGTGCCATAGAGTAGTCCTAGCGCCAGATGAGCGGAAACTGAAAGTTGCGTTTGATGAACTACAAGAACACCGCGGCTACCTGGAGAGTGTGGCCGCCGACTGTCTCTTAAGCCTTCTTCTCGCTATTCGGAGCGCTTAAGCAAACTCCACGAAACGGTGCGGCGTAGATGGCAGCGAAGTTGAAAGAATCTCAGTTGGTGCAATCGGGCGATTACAGTGCGCCGGGATGAACCGGCATGAAGCGGAGGAGGAAGAATCCTCACGAGAAAGGAGTAGCGATCCGCTCGGCCCCGAGTTTTGCGCGAGTCCTATCGCGAGGTAGGCCGCGAAGCGTAAACAGGGGTATAGGCGGGGTGGGTAATCAGCTCCGAAAACTGTAAATCCGGACGCCGACGACTTTGTAATGTGCGGAAGGCAACATGGGCAGGAACGTTAGCGCGAGTTCCTGTCTGGTCCGGCGTAGTCGAAGACCCCAGGCACGCCTAGAAACTTCATGCACGAGAACCGGGAGACCTCGGAGACACCTGCTATCGAACCAGACAGCAGGTCGGCGGGTGAAGGCTTAGACCGCACGGCCCGCGCGTACGCCTCCGAGGAGTCACACAGCGGCATAGTACCGATGAACCATTCGAACAAAGACAGATCACCGTCGGCGGAGAGTGCGGAGGGAAGGCCGCTGATCAAGGAGAACGTCCGTCAACCTAGCACGTACCCGACTCAGAGCGGGAAGGGCGTGTCACAGGGGTTGGCAGGCGTGCGGAAAGCAGCAAGGGAAAATAGGGAGATGAGGTTCACCGCTCTGCTTCACCATCTGACGATCGATCTCCTACGGGAAAGCTTTTACTCCCTGAAGAGGAAAGCTGCTCCCGGAGTGGACGGAGTCACATGGCACGAGTTTGAGTCCGGCATTGAAGATCGGCTGATCGATCTCCATGGCCGGGTCCATCGCGGAGCGTACCGGGCGATGCCCTCGCGAAGAGTGTACATAGAGAAAGAGGATGGACGGCAACGTCCATTAGGAGTCGCGGCGCTGGAGGACAAGATCGTCCAGTACGCTGTGGCCATCATCCTCAATCAGATTTATGAGGAGGACTTTCTCGGCTTCTCGTATGGTTTTCGACCGGGGCGCGGCCAGCACGATGCGCTGGATGCGCTGTCATATGCGCTCTTGCAGAAGAAGGTGAACTATGTGCTTGACGCCGACATAAAAGGCTTTTTCGATAACCTCGACAAAAGCTGGCTGGTCAAGTTCGTTGAGCATCGCGTTGCTGATCCACGTATCCTACGCCTGATCCAGAAGTGGCTGAAGGCAGGGGTCATGGAGGACGGCAAGTGGTCGGAACCGCAGAGAGGGAGTCCGCAAGGCTCGGTGATCTCACCGTTGCTCGCGAACATTTATCTGCACTACTGTTTCGACCTTTGGGTGAACGTCTGGCGCAAGAAATGGGCGCAAGGCGAGGTGGTGGTCATCCGTTATGCGGATGATAGTGTGCCACGAGCACGAAAGGCTGAAAGGCTGAGTAGTGCGCAACTGCTTAACTGATGAGGGTAGGCCCCTCGGTTGTGCCAAGAAGAAGGAGAGGTGCAAACTTCATGCTGTACGAGAGATGAGGGTAGGTCCCTCGAAGCCGTTCTGCAGGGAGAGGCTTCAAACTGCCACAAGCTGCTGCGGCACAATGGCCATGGTGGTGAACGTTGTGGTTAAAAGGCGTGGCTAGACCACGTCATGTGTGGATGAGAGAGACGAGCGCAAGCGAACCTCCGATTAAGCATCGAAACCTACTTAGACGACGTCAAAACCGGGGTCTCCGAGGGATTCCGGGATCAGTCTGGTGGAAACCTGTGTACCGGCCAGACGGCGTCCGGTGTATAGGGGGCGTGATTCGCATCTAGGCTTTCGTATGGAACTTGGGAACCTGATCGAAGATGCAAAGGGAAAATGCTCAAGCGCAGAAACGCAAGGCAGAAAGTCCTGATGCTTCGGTCAGGGGCGGACCACTTCGTAGTAGCGATGAAGCTGCTGTAATGGCAGTCGAGCGAAGGGGGTGGGCGGTCCAGTTCAGGTTGGGTCAACCAGCAATGGGAGGAACCCTCACACTTGGACGAAAGGCGCCGGCCTTTCAGGGACTGCACGAGCCGGATGATGCGAGAGCATCACGTCCGGAATCTGTGAGCGGCTGGAGGTGCAATTCCTCCGGCCGACTCGGCAGCCGGTCTGCAGGGACAGGTTCCAAACCACCTTCGGCGGCTGTGGACAAAAGCCATGGTCGTGAGCACAGAAGGAAAAGGCCTGGCAAGGACCAGGTCAGGTGACAGGCAAGAAGAGTACCGCAAGGGAACCACTATGGAAGTGTCGAAAGCGTAGGGACGATGTCAAAACCGTGGGGGAGTCGTTATCACGGGACCAAGCTCCGACGAAACCTGTTTACGGGCGGAGCGGCATCCGGCATGAGAGGTGGACTGAGCTTGCCAAGGAGGCGGTTGAGCGGAACGTGGGAACCTGAGACTCCGATGCGAACGGAGAAGTCACAAGTGGCAGAACCACAAGGACGAGAGTACGGAGGCGGAGACTCAGGGGCGGAACAGCGCGTAGTAGCGGAGAAGTCCCCGATAAAGGGATGGAGCGAAGGCGCTGTGTCAAGGAGCCTGATTCAATGAGCCAACCAGCAATGGGAGGAGCCCGATGAATGAGGCAAAGCCGTTTTGTATTTCGAAGAAGGAGGTTTGGCAAGCGTACAAACGGGTCAAAGCAAATAAGGGAGCAGCCGGGGTCGATGGACAATCGATCGAAGATTTTGAGAAGAGGCTGAAGAAGAATCTTTACAAGATCTGGAATCGGATGTCATCGGGCAGCTACTTTCCACCACCGGTAAGGACGGTGAAGATACCAAAGAAAAACGGTGGGGAAAGAAAACTGGGTATTCCCACAGTAGCCGATCGCATTGCGCAACAGGTGGTTAAAGCAAGACTGGAACCGGAAGTAGAACCGCTGTTCCATGCTGACTCCTACGGGTATCGCCCGGGGAAGTCGGCATTGGATGCAGTGGGTCAAGCGCGAGAGAGATGCTGGCGTTATGACTGGGTTCTAGATCTGGACATCCAAGGCTTCTTTGACAACCTTTCACAAGACCTACTACTTCGGGCAGTCAAGAAGCATGCCAAGGAGCGGTGGATCGTTCTCTACATCGAGCGTTGGCTGAAAGCGCCAGTGCAAGAAGAGGATGGGCGATTGGTTCCGCGGGAGAAGGGCACTCCGCAGGGTGGAGTAGCCAGCCCACTGCTGGCGAATCTGTTCTTGCATTATGCGTTAGATCGATGGCTGGCGGTGCACTATTCTCAGGTGCCATTTGAGAGGTACGCCGATGATGTCATCGCGCACTGTAAGACGGAGAAGGAAGCCCAGGAAATGAGGAAGGCCATCGCTGAACGTTTGCAGACTTGCGGACTGGAACTCCATCCGGAGAAGACGAAAATCGTCTATTGCAAGGATGATTTTCGGAAAAGGAAGAACTACCCAAACGAAACGTTTGATTTTCTCGGCTACAGCTTTCAGCCTCGGAGATCAAAGAATCACAAGGGGAAGTTCTTCATCAATTTCAGTCCCGCAGTCTCGAACAAAGCAGCGAAGGCGATTCGCGACACTTTTCGGCGCTGGAACCTGCCTAACCGCAGTGACAAGGCGATTGAAGATCTGTCGCGGATGTTCAATCCGATTATCCGAGGTTGGCTCCAGTATTACGGGCGATATTATCGCTCGGCGCTCTATCCGACGATGCGCGAACTGAACCAAGATCTGGTGCTTTGGGCCAAGCGTAAATACAAAAAGCTGCGTCGCCATCACCGACGGGCGGCACGTTGGATCGCGCGCATTTCGCGGCGTGCTCCGGAGTTGTTTGCTCACTGGCAGATGGGGGTGCGGCGTGGCTCCATGGTGGGAGCTGTATGAGCTGAGAGGTTCATGTACAGTTCTGAGAGAGCCTCGGGGTGAAACTCCCCGGGGCTACTCACCCTGTCTTAGGCTTCCAGTACCAAACCGAGGCAGACCGGTTCCTGAGAGATCTTCGGGACCGGCTGAAGAAGTTCGGGTTGGAACTTCATCCAGATAAGACGCGCCGGATCGAATTCGGGCGGTTTGCCGAAGAGAACCGGAAACGAAGAGGAGAAGGTAAGCCAGAGACGTTTGACTATCTGGGCTTCACGCATATTAGCGGGAAGAACAGACTAGGGCGATTCGCGGTGAGGCGCCTCACGATCCGCAAGCGCATGCGGAGCAAACTGCGAGACATCAAGCAGCAGCTCCGTCCCCGCATGCACGATCCGGTGCGACAAACTGGCGCATGGCTCAGGTCAGTCGTGCAAGGCTACTTCAACTACTACGCGGTACCTGGAAAACATCGGCAGTTTGAGTCTATTCCGGGATCGGTTGCTTGGCATCTGGTGGCACAACCTGTGTCGCCGGAGTCAACAACGCATGCCCTGGAAACGCATGCTCAAGCTAGGTGACCGATGGCTTCCGCGACCGCGGATGCTCCATCCCTATCCCGCAATCCGCTTTGCCGCTTCTCATCCGAGATAAGAACCGGATGCGCTAATAAGCGCCCGTCCGGGTCTCTGCGGGGGGTACCAGGTAACTGGTATCCCTACCGCGATCTCACAACTCCCGCTAGTCGGGTCTAGTAGTACCTGCGCTTCTGGGTTGCAGAACTAAGTGTGAGGGGTTAGGTTGGTCAGGTTCAACATCGGGGCCACTGAGAACCGTAGAACCCACAGGGGGGACTTTGATTCTCAGTGACAGCCCCGGCCAGCACTACCACGTTCTCACCGGCAGTTTCGCGAGATGGTATTCCCCGGGCGGCCTTGGCATTGTCAACTTCCCAAACAATCACTTCATTGGTTACACAATTGACGAAGATCGCCAACGCAGCCTAGTGACTGTGCCGAAAGAGAATTTCAGCAGCGGCGTCTCTTGGCTGACTGAATTACGTGATTCCCTTGAAAGCCTCAGACACGCATAAATGAGCGGTTCGGGCTGCCCTGTTCTGTCAAAGTGAAAGATTTTGCACATCAGCTTTCGTCCAGTCTCTTTGCTGATGGATTGTTGGTCACACTCGAGCGTGACCAGCATCACGGACTCGCGGCAGGATCTCGCGGTAGTGTTTTTGCGAGGGGCGAGACAATGACAATGTTACTCCTCAGCATCATCCTATTTCCCTTGTTCTTCTTTGGTCTGGCTTGTGGCTTCTTCGGTAGGTCGCGTGAATCGAACCACAGTAGCCGAACGAGAATCCAAACGCTGGAGACATCGTCGGCTGCGCTTTCGATCGGCCAGGCATTCAACCCGATTTACGCGGTTCTCTGGGAAGAGCCACGGGCCGCCTTACGGCTTATCGAATCTTCCGGGCAATCAGGCATTCGAGTTGAGCGGCTGCAGCCGATCTTCGATCAGGCCGCGGTCCGCTTTCCGGAGATTTACGACGGTTACACATTTTCGCAGTGGCTTGAGTTTCTGGAAGGGATCGGGCTCATCGCGTGGGGTGATAGAGTGAAACTTACGCTTGAAGGTCAGGCGTTTCTCACATCTCAGTTTGTTACCGCCAAACACAATGGTGATCAGCTAATTGTCGCCCGCGCAGCCTAGTGACGCAGCCCTACTCCGAACGGGACCTCTTTCGGAACGGGCCACGAAGGCAGGTGCATATGCATGGATGGCTAGGTGTGATTCTGATGTGCGTAGCGGTTCTTTCCGCTTTCGGCCAGACACCCTCGTCGCCGGCTTGCGGCGAGTACTTCAGCCAGGAGCTGCAACATTTCTCGGAGATTCTGGCACTCACCGAGAATCAGCAGGCTGAGATCAGGCCGATCCTGTTAAAGGAGACTGTGGAAGTGATAGAGATTTGCTCCAATCCGGTGTTTCCCCGCGTGGACAAGGTGAACCAGTACAAGAGGCTTGTGCGCGCATCGGACGAGAAGATAAAGCCGCTGCTCTCAGCCAGTCAGTTGCAGAAACTTCAGAATCTGCGCAAAGAGCAAAGACAGGACTTGGAAGGGATCATCGCAAAACAGATGCCGACGCAGCCCTGAAGCACGTCCACGGTCCGCCAACGCAGCCTAGTGACTGTGCCGAACAGGGAGTTTCGGCAGCAAATGCCACGCTCTGTCTTGGCCGCCCCTGGGCCCTGCCTGAGTTGCGCGATCCTCATAAAGCCCAGACGAGCCCAGGTGAGCGGTTCGGCCTAGTGACTCCTCGCACAGACTTGTCCCCAAACTGCGTACTGGAGCATCGCTTCGCATCGAACGGCAACTCGCCTTCACACACGCCTGCGCTCCGGCGTCGACACGGTTCAAGTCGAAACAAACCAGGAGAACGATGCTCCGGCAGGATCTTAACCGCTACGGTGCTGCAATCCCGTCACCGGACAGGCAAAGATGCGCACGCGTGTGCGCCGCCACGCGGGGGATCACGTGATGGCGCAGTCACTTTTACCAGTTGAACAGGTTGATACTCACGACTAGCTTAAACCTTTGACAACGTAACTCTAGGGTGGTCAACCAGGCTCTTTGCCTGGGTAGGCAAGCCATCAAAATCACGAGGTACATATGACACACATTCAAGAAGTCCACGCCCTAGAAGTACTGGATTCGCGAGGCAATCCGGCTGTTGAAGTGCAAATGACGTTGGCTGGGGGAGTAGTGGGGCAGGCAATGGTACCGAGCGGCGCCTCGACGGGGCATCACGAGGCCGTCGAGTTGCGGGACAATGACCCGAACCGGTACCGGGGGGCAGGTGTCCTGAAAGCCGTAGAGAACGTGAATGGCGAGATTGCTAAGGCCATCGTTAACATGGATGCCGCCGACCAGCAGGCGCTGGATCGGTGCCTAATCGCACTAGACGGTACCACCAATAAGGGGAGGCTCGGAGCGAATGCGGTGCTCGCCGTGTCACTGGCGGCTGCACGTGCGGCCGCGATCGCCTTTAAGCTGCCTCTCTACCGCTATGTGGGCGGTCTAACTGCCGACACCCTTCCCGTACCTATGATGAACATCTTGAACGGCGGCGCTCATGCTGACAATAACCTCGATTTTCAAGAATTTATGGTCATGCCGGTGGGAGCGCCATCATTCGCAGAAGCATTGCGCTGGGGTATAGAGACTTTCCATACCCTGAAAGAGGTTCTACAAAAACGCAGCTATAACACCGGCGTCGGCGATGAGGGTGGATTTGCTCCGACGTTGCACTCGAACGAGGAGGCCATCGATCTAGTGATGGAAGCGATTCAGCAGGCTGGATACGTCCCCGGCAAGGATCTGGCCATCGCGCTGGACCCTGCTTGCAGCGAACTCTTCGACCGGGATCAGCACCGATATGTGTTTCACAAGTCGGACGAGTCGGTCAAGACGTCCGAACAGATGGTTGATTTCTGGGCCAAGTGGGTGGCGGAATACCCAATCGTCTCGATCGAGGATGGCTTGGCTGAAGACGACTGGGACGGGTGGCAATTGATGACAGATAAGCTCGGCGGCATCGTCCAACTGGTAGGAGACGATTTGTTTGTCACGAATGTTGCAAGGCTGCAGACAGGAATCGATCGCGGAGTTGCCAATTCCATATTGGTCAAGTTAAACCAGATCGGCACGTTAACGGAAACACTAGATGCTATTGCGCTGGCTCGTCGCAACGGATACACAGCAGTAATCTCGCACCGCTCGGGAGAAACAGAAGACCCCTTCATTGCACACTTGGCGGTGGCAACAGGAGCCGGACAAATCAAAACGGGATCAGGGTCACGCACGGACCGCATCGGCAAGTACAATCAGTTGCTACGTATTGAACAACAACTAGGTAAGGGTGCTCGTTTCCTGGGCTTGAAAGCTTTGAACTACCACGGGCGGTGGGAGGCGAAACCGGCAAAGGTTGCAGCTTGATTAGCGAAGATCGTTGATGCTATTTGTGAAACAGAGCTTGTTCTTACGCCTGAACGAATTTCATCGCCAGGGTTCGAATCGCGACGGCACGATGCCGCTCATTTATGTAGAGAGCGATGAGGACGCCCAAAGCCAACCCCGGCATATCGTCCATGCCTCGGCTGTAGAGTCGGAAAACCGACGATAAATACTGTTTTGAACGGGCATGATGTCCCAATCATGATGAGCGTGGCGTGACAATGGCAAAAACCTGCCGCGCAATACGCACCATGGCCAATTGTTCGGTTTCAACGGTCGGTTCACCAGTAGCCCTGCAGTTGAGGATGCTTTGCCTAACAGAATAAAAATAAAAATGGCGAAGGATGGAAACGATCTTTTCTCGCAGAGTGAGAGAGCGAGCGAGTCCGAGAGCCGTTGGAGGTGGATGACCATGCTGCGAAAGAGAGGCACGCCAGAGGATTTACAGAAGCAGTGGATTGGGCATTCCTCTCTGCGGACAACGGACAGGTATTCGCAAACTAATCAGGAACTTGAATATTGGCGTCTGGCGGCAAGCAGGGCGGGACTCAATTTCACTGTTGGACCCAAGGGACCCAATTCAGCAATCGGGAAATCAGTGGCAACTATTTGATAAGTATGGTGCGCCCTGAGAGATTCGAACTCCCAACCTTCCGGTTCGTAGCCGCTGCTCCACCAGGAATCAACACTTTAGCGCAGGTTGGGTACGTTTGCATTCGCTAGTGAAAATGCGGGTGTCGGCACTTCGCGCCACTAGGGAACTCAACCCATCCAAGTGGCCACTGGGCACAATTTTGGGCACTGGCGGTCATTGCCTCCGACTCCCAATTCCGAAGCGCAATCTGGATTCACGGCTCGTCGCGATGCCTCCCGTCCAAAAGTTGGACAGCTTCCGAAGTTGACGCCGGTGGGACGGGTCGGACCGACGTTGTCCAGCCCCCCCCGGAGGTCGCCCAACGCAGCAAGCGATCTCCGTCCCTTCGATTTGGAAAAAATATTGAAAAAAGGCGAGCCAGAACTCCCAGATTACGCTCTAATGATCCATTGTCCGTGCGTCGCCCGTGACGGCATTTTGGTTCTCACTGGGATTTTCCACTTGACCCCTGGCTATACTCGCAGTCCGCTGCCTGTTTGCCCTGTCTCGCTGGACACCGAATGTCCGCAGCGAGAGAATAAGAGGCATGGCAACGGCAAATGTTTCCGAATGGGATCGGCACAGGCGATCTTCAGAGGTCGGCCCCCGAGATACCCATGACGGTCCTCGCCCGTCATGGGCCGCACGTTTAGGCCAGGTCACACTGATCGCAATGCTGGCCTATTTCTGTGCTTATCCTGCGCTTTGGGCGCAATCGTCCGATTCTCAAACCAGCGACGCGGACAGGTCGTGGACGGCTACAACCGAGTCGCAAAGCGATAACGTCAATCCGACGCGCACCACTGAAAGCCACACCCGGACAGGCAATCGCACCCTGGACAGCAAATCCGTTCAGCGGCGCGGGCCTAACGGACATCTCGAACCTTACCAGGACATCGAAACGGAAACCGTAAAGGTGGACGCCACCACCGTGCGCACCACCACCCGCGCATTCGCCCGTGATGCCAACGGTGACAAAATACTGGTGCAGACTACAGAAGAAGAGAAGCGCACTTCGCCGGGAGGGGACTCAAGCGTTGTACGTTCCATCTCGAATCCCGATGGCAACGGCAAGCTTCAGCTAGTTCAGCGCCAAGTCGAGGAGACAAAAAAAATCGGTAAGGATGTGGAAGACACGAAAACCACGGTGATGCTTCCCAGCATCAATGGCGGCCTCGCTCCAGCGATGAAAGTGGAAGAGCGTCGTACACTGGGCGCGAACAACATGGTTGAATCTCAAAGAACCACGCTGCGTCCCGATGGTGCGGGAAATTGGCAAGTGGACGAGATACGACAAGCCACCACCAAGCAAGAAGGCAAGAACCGCAGCATCGAGGAGCGGGTCTCGCGTCCGGACTCTGAAGGCAAGCTAAGCGAAGTCTCTCGTACCGTGAGCAAGGAATCTGAAAGCGCTTCTGGAGAAAAGCGCAACACGGTCGAGACCTACTCCCTCGATGTCCCAGGATCTGCCCGGGACGGCAGCCTTCACCTGGTTGAGCGCTCAACCACCTCCCAGCGGACAAATTCAACCGGTCAACAGACCACGCAACAGCAAGTGGAGCAGCCTAACCCCGGCGATCCGGGCTCTGGCCTGCAAGTGATCGCAATAACCACCGATACAGTGCGCCCAAGTCCGTCGGGAGCGCAGCGCTCCCGGACGATTCAGGCCCGCGATGCGAATGGCGGTTTTGGAGTAGTCTCCGTGGACACCACAAAGTCCGACAACATTCACGCCCTTCAGGTACAGATAGCGCCTTCAGAAAAACCAAAATGAGTCGGCCCGAGGCGCGATTGCCTCTTCCCAAAGCCCGGGCCGGCTATTAGGGGTTCCCCATACTGTGGAAAGACGCCGATCCAATATCCCCCTGATTGACTCTGACGATCTGTTGCCGGTCATCCAGTTGTCCAGATCCACCGGAAGGTGTCTAATGTTAGACAGGTCTGAGCCTTCCACTGTGGGCCAGTCGCTCCGACAGCTGCCACTAGAGTGCACCGAGGTTCATTCATTCCTTTGTGGCCCACATTGCCGCGTATATTAGGCCCCGTGCCATGCTAATTGCGCCTGGGAACTTCCCGTTCTTAATTCTTCTACTGGGTGGCCTCTGGCTGGCCGCAAATGCACAATCGCGAGCGGGGGGGCCGAATTCTATCGAGCGGGTTCGACACGTCATTATCCAAAGCCGAAATTTAGGTGCGTCTGCGCTGCAAGGAAGCTGGATAGCGACAGCTGTCTAGCGCGGCAGAAAGACCGAATCACGCTGCGCCCTCATCGTCAATTTTCAAGCGCGGTCGGATCTACTGGTACAAGTTCACCTTCAACGGTGAGGCAATACGGGAGTCCACCCGACAGACGAACCAGCACACGGCGCGAGATATGGAGTCCGCGCATCGTACATCGCTCGCAAAGGGAGAGGTCGGGATTCGGGAAAGAAAGAACGCACCAACCTTCTGCGAGTTCGCAGACAAACAATTCCTGCCGTGGGCTGAGTCCACCTTCTCAGCGAAGCGTAAGACATGGTTCTACTATCGAAATGGAGTTCGACGCCTGAAGGGCTTTGCTCCTCTCGTCTCTATGTCGTTGGATGATGCGAAGCTGGGAGAGAAGGTTTCAGGCTACATCGCGCACCGTCAAGCAAAGGGACTGCAGGTCGCCAGCATCAACCGCGAGTTGCAAGTGCTCCGAAGACTGCTCCACTTAGCGGTGGAGTGGGGATTTGTGGAGCAGGTTCCCAAAATAAGAATGCTCAGCGGCGAGCAGCGTAGGGAGTTCGTTCTATCGCAGGAAGAAGAAGCCAAGTATCTTGCGACTGCACCGGAGCCGCTTGCCTGCGTCGCAACTGTGCTGGCAGATACGGGAATGCGTCCTGAGGAATGCTACAGGCTCCAATGGGAGTACATTACGTGGGCCAACGGTCGCCACGGTTCGTTATTGGTGACTCATGGCAAGACGGCTGCTGCCCGTCGCGTGCTGCCAATGACCCCGAGAGTCCGACACATTCTTGAAAGGCGCTGGAATGCCCAAGGAACGCCCGCAGAAGGCTACGTGTGGCCCGCACCGAGCAAGAGCGGCCACATTGAACCCTCCAGCCTCAAGAAGCAACACGCCAAGGCGCTGAGACTCTCGAAGGTTCGTCCGTTCGTTCTCTACAGTCTTCGTCACACCTTCCTCACGCGCCTGGGAGCGTCCGGCTGCAACGTGTGGACTCTTGCGCGGATCGCGGGGCACAGTTCAATCGCAATCTCCGCTCGTTACGTTCACCCTTCCGAGGATGCGGTACTCACGGCCATGTCTCGGCTGAGTGGGCACAATTCTGGGCACAGTCAACAAATGCTGCCCGACACGCAGTCATCGGAGAAGCTGTTAAATGCTTGAGAGTAGAGAGAAAAAATGGTGCGCCCTGAGAGATTCGAACTCCCGACCTTCTGGTTCGTAGCCAGACGCTCTATCCAGCTGAGCTAAGGGCGCGATGGGGCGAGGAGCAGCGACTTCAATTATAGCGAAAGCCTGAGTTCTTGATAAGATGCCCCGGCGCGGAGCGCGATATCCGCCGCCGGAGGCAGCGTGAACTGGACCCGACGAGCAGGATTCCTGTGCGTCTGTCTTTTGGCTCTCCTTCTTCCATGCACTATTCTTCTTCTCACTGGGCTGGCGCCGTCAGCGCACGCGCAGGCCTCGCCGGCCAACGTGACGGGGGAAAGTGGAAGCGCTGCGGCCGCGCAGCCATTTGACGTTAAGGCCGCGGTGGATGCTTACCTGGCCCGAGTCCCTGCCGAGCAGCGCGCCCGCTCCGACGCTTATTTCAAAGGCGGTTACTGGCTGCTCTTGTGGGACTTTCTGTCCACCGTGGCGGTGATGTGGCTGATGCTGCGGTTTCGCTGGTCGGTGCGGATGCGCGATCTGGCGGAGCGGATTAACCGTTTCAGGCCGCTGCAGTCGGCGCTGTACTGGGTGCAGTTCGCCGTCGTGCGGTGATCATCTTTCCGCTTACGGCTTATGAAGGCTATTTTCGCGAGCACAAGTACGGGCTCTCCAATCAGACGTTTTGGGAATGGATGCGCGACCAGGTAGTCGGGCTGGCGCTGGTTGCGGTGCTGGGCGCGCTTCTGGTGGCGCTATTGTTTGGCGTAGTCAGGCGGCTGGGCAAGAACTGGTGGCTGTGGGGAAGCGCCGTGATGATCGGGTTCTACGCCTTTGTGGTGATGATTGCGCCGGTTTTTATTTCTCCGCTCTTCAACAAGTACACCAAGCTGGAGGACCCTCGCTTCAAGGTGCCGATCCTGAGCCTGGCGCGGGCCAATGGGATTCCCGCTACCGAGGTGTATGAATTTGACGCCTCGCGCCAGTCCAACCGGGTGAGCGCCAACGTGAGCGGTTTTGCCGGGACTATGCGGATCTCGCTCAACGACAATCTGCTGAAGCGCTGCTCACTGGCTGGGATTGAGGCAACCATGAGCCACGAAATGGGGCACTACGTGTTGAATCACGTGGCCAAAGGCCTGGTGCTCAATGGAGTGGTGGTGGTCATCAGGTTTGCCTTTTTGGATTGTGGGCTCAAGGCCGGGTTGGCGCGTTGGGGAGAAAAATGGGGAATCAGGGGCATCACCGACCTGGCCGTTGTTCCGCTGGCGGTCTTGCTGCTCTCGGTTTTCTCCTTTGTGACCACTCCGCTGGACAACACCATCACGCGTACCATGGAATACGAAGCTGACCTGTATGGCATCAATGCCAGCCAGCAGCCGGATGGAGAAGCGGAAGCCGATCTGATGCTGGGCGAGTATCGGAAACTGGATCCGGGGCCGGTTGAGGAATTTATCTTTTTCGATCATCCCAGCGGGCGCACGCGAATCACGGCGGCGATGAGCTGGAAGGCGGAGCACTTGCCGGGAGCGCCGCTGGGGCGATAACTGTGGGTCGGACGGGAGTGCCCCACCCACACATTCATGGCCCCAGAATCATGGTCCCAGAATGGGCCACGGTCGGGCGGTTTGGAGGATTTCCACAGGCTTCGGCAGTACTCGTGCCAAGGCCCCCGCTCAACGTAAATCTTTCCCCCTAAGGGGCAATTCCTACTCGATTACGAAAGGTTTGGCTCCAGCGTTTTCAGCCACTTGAGAGTGGCAGCGGGGATGCTTTACAGCTCAGCAGACGAAGTGGCGCGCAACGGGGCGCTCCAGAGAAAAAACTTCGGCCAGAGGTTTTCTTGAGCGCCCCTTGCATTTCCGCAGCTCACAGCCCTCCCCCATTAAATCCTGCAGGTTACAGGTTTGCGTGGTCCGGAAGCAGCACGAAGAGCGAACCTCAGGCGCTAAAGCGCCGTAAAGTTTCAACATCTTAGCGGCACGGCTGAAGTCGTGCCCTTCCCAAGACTCGTAACGCTCCCCAAGTCATACGCGACCAACATCGTACGCTCCCAGTGTCGTACCCTCTTCAACGTCGTGCCTCCCAACTTCGCGCCCTTCGCAACAGTCGTGCGTTCGCAGGACTTCCCCAATCTGCCCCTTTCCCAAGGCTTTTTCTGACTCAGGGCTCTGGGAGGCGGAGTGGGACTCGAAGATCTGTCAGACGAGGATCAATTGTTCGCCCAGATCCAGTCCGGTGCGGCGTAACAGGCCTGCGATCACGGGTTCCTTGAGGCGGGAGGCGTCGAACTCGACGCGAACGGTGCAGGCGGCTTCGTCGAAGGCAATTTGCCGGACGCCGTAAACTTCGCGCATGCTGTCGAGCGCGCGTATGGTGGCTTGCGTGGGAGGGGTGTGGTAGCGGTACGCTACTTCCAGTTGCGTCATTTGGCTTTTCCTGGTCAGGCAAGAGCATCACCGTAACGTGCCAAGGATTCGCTAAGTTCGCAGGAACTTCTCCGGGAACAATTCGGATCTGCGGCTGCATCGTTCTGCCTGCTATTTGAAGATACAACAATCGATTATATAAGCGAATGAATCTAATATGGTTCGGCTGAATTTCGTCCGCCCGTGCCGGTGACTATGGACAGTTCTCCCAAATCTGCGACTACAGTGAAAGACCCAGTTTGTGGAATGAACGTGGAGCCCTCTATCGCCAAGCACAAGTTGGATCATGCCGGGAAAACCTATTACTTCTGCTGCGCGCATTGCCTGGAGACATTTCGTGCCGGTCCCGAGGATTACCTGACTCCGCGTCCGACGCCAGGCGCGGGATTGCAGATGATCAGCATCGCGCCGGCGCCGGCAAGGAAAGCGCCCCCGGCGAAGAGTGTGCAAACCATGGCGGCCACTTCTGCCAGCGCGGGTTCCTATGTGTGTCCTATGTGCCCGGAGGTGCGATCGGCAACGCCCAGGGCTTGTCCGCGCTGCGGTATGGCGCTGGAGCCGGAGATGCCAGTGGCAGCAACGCGCGTGGAGTACACCTGCCCGATGCATCCGGAGATTGTGCGGCCGGGGCCGGGGAGTTGTCCGATTTGCGGTATGGCGCTGGAACCCCGCACCGTCAGCGCGCAGGAAGCAGACAATTCCGAGCTGCTCGACATGACCCGCCACTTCTGGGTCAGCCTGGCCCTGACACTCCCTCTACTTGTAATTGCGATGGGTCACATGTTGCCGAGCCTGCCAGGGCTGCTGCCGGAAGGCTGGCAACCGTGGATTGAGTTGCTTCTGGCCACGCCGGTTGTGCTGTGGGGCGGGGCGCCATTTTTCAAGCGGGGTTGGACGTCCATCGTCAATCGCTCTACCAACATGTTCACGCTGATCGCGATGGGGACAGGCGTGGCTTATTTGTTCAGCCTGGTGGCGACCGTCTTCCCGCAAGTATTTCCGGCTTCGTTCCGCGAGATGGGGGGAAGACCAGCGGTGTATTTCGAAGCGGCGGCTGCGATCACGACTTTGGTGTTGCTGGGGCAAGTGCTCGAATTGCGCGCCCGCAGCCGCACCGGCGCGGCCATCCGCGCATTGCTGGATTTGTCCCCGAAGATGGCGCGAGAACTGCGCGATGGGCGGGAGGAAGATGTCCCGCTGGAACAGGTGATGCCGGGTGACCGGCTGCGCGTGCGTCCGGGAGAGAAGATTCCGGTGGATGGCACGGTACTCGAAGGCAGCAGCGGCGTGAATGAGTCGATGATTACCGGAGAGTCGATTCCGGTAAGCAAGGGACCAGGCAGCCGGGTGATTGGGGCGACGGTGAATGGGACCGGATCGCTGGTTATGCGCGCCGAGCGGGTGGGAGGCGAAACCCTTCTGGCGCAGATTGTCCGTATGGTGAGCCAGGCACAGCGCAGCCGCGCCCCCATTCAGCGCCTGGCCGACCGCGTGGCGGGCTGGTTCGTTCCGGCGGTGATTGCGATTGCGGTTCTGACCTTCGCGGCGTGGAGTCTGTTCGGCCCGGAACCGCGGTTGGCGCACGCATTGGTCAACGCGGTGGCGGTGCTGATCATCGCCTGTCCGTGCGCGCTGGGGCTGGCGACTCCGATCGCAATCATGGTGGGGACGGGGCGCGGCGCCCACGCCGGCGTGCTGATCAAGAATGCGGAAGCGCTCGAGATCATGGAAAAAGTGGACACGCTGGTCATAGACAAAACGGGAACGCTGACGGACGGCAAGCCGCGAGTGGCTTCCGTTATCCCCGTGCCCGGCAGGAATGAACCGGTCCGGAATGAAAATGATCTGTTGCGCCTGGTGGCCGGCGTGGAGCAGGGAAGCGAACACCCGCTGGGAGCGGCGGTGATCGATGCCGCCAAGAGCCGAGAATTGGTTTTGGCCAGCGGGGGTGAATTTCAATCGCACATTGGTCGCGGAGTGAGCGCCCGCGTGGACGGTCAGAAAGTTGTGATTGGCAACGAACGATTGCTGGAAGAGAGCGGAATCTCTGCAGCAGCGCTGGCGCAGAAAGCGGAAGAACTGCGGCGTGCGGGGCAGACTGTGATCCTGGTCGCGGTGGACGGGCAGGCAGCGGGGCTGATCGGCATTGCGGATTCGATCAAGGCCTCCGCTGCGGAGGCGCTGCGTGATCTCAAGGGGGAAGGCCTGCGCGTGCTCATGCTGACCGGCGACAGCCGGGCCACGGCGGAAGCGGTCGCTAAGACTTTGGGGATCGAGCAATTTGAGGCGGAAGTCCTACCCGATAAGAAATCCGAGGTGGTGCAGCGGCTGCAGAAAGAAGGGCGCACCGTGGCCATGGCGGGCGATGGTATCAATGACGCGCCCGCTCTGGCCCAGGCCGATGTCGGAATCGCCATGGGAACAGGAACCGACATTGCGATGGAAAGCGGTGGCATCACCCTGGTGAAGGGCGACCTCGCTGGCATCGTGAGGGCACGCAAGCTCAGCCAGGCGACCATGCGCAATATCCGGCAAAACCTGTTCTTCGCGTTTGTCTATAACTCGTTGGGAGTGCCGATTGCGGCGGGTGTGCTCTATCCCTTTTTTGGTCTGTTGCTGAGCCCTATTCTGGCGGCGGCGGCCATGAGCCTGAGTTCGGTTTCGGTGATTACCAATTCGCTGCGGCTGCGGAAGCTGAAGCTGTAGGGTTACGAGCTATGGGGTTCGAACTCTCCGAGCCACCTCCGGCCCCAGAAGCCGAAAGTGAGCCAGGTCCCAGGTGTAGATAGTGGTCGCATTGGCTTTGAGCGCGCACGTGGCCAGCAGCGCGTCATAAATGGTTCCTCCCGCCACACGCTGGGCCACGGCAGAGGCGATGGCCGAGCAGTAATCCTCTTCGTCCAGAGTAATGATGGTCAGGCGCTCCCGGATCTGGTCGATGAAGAGCAGTGCCTGATCTCCGCCCATGCGCTGTCCGCCGGGCATGCGGGTTAGGCTGGCATAGACCTCAGCGAGGGTGTGGGCAGCACAGCAAGCGTTCTTCTTGTCGGCTTTCCGGTAAGCGGCCGCGCTGGGCCGGTGGTGCTCATGCTGGAGCAGGATGGCTGCAATCAGGACTGAGGTATCAAAGAAGACTCTCACTTCTTGAACTACCCAAGACGTGGCGGTGGCGCTCGGCCCGCACCCGGCGAATGGTCTGGTTTACACTTTCCGCCGAGAGCGGAACTCCAGAATCAAAGACCCACACACCCTGCTTCTTGTACATACGCCCTTTGCTGGCGGCAGGGCGCAGCACGATGTGGTCTTCCGAGCTTTCGAGTTCCAGGGAATCGCCGGGGCTGATCTGCAGGGCGTCGCGTACTGGCTTGGGCAGGACTACCCGGCCAGCTTTGTCGATGGTCAGAGTGGCATTCATAGTGGCATTTTACCATATGAAATACCATTCATGATGCCATTGAAGAGGGAGTAGCTTGAACAAAGGCGCCCAGGCTGAAATTCAAACCAGGGTGGAGCAAGCCTTCCAGACCTGCATACAAATGCTCTTGGGTGCGTCTCTAAGCGCCCCGGGGTACCCCGGCGGCTGAAGCCGCGCTGGAACACCGCTCTCAATGCAGCGCTGAAGCGCTGCTCCACCCTTTCCAAATCCGGCCAACCCGAACTCCCAGTATCCCATGCTCGTCATCTGCTCGGAAGTGGCACAATGGAAGGCAGTGAGCACTGAGGCCTCTGCGACACCTTCATCTCCGCTCCGCAGGACTGGCATATCGCATGCTTGGCGCGCCTTGCGGTGGCGCAATTTCCGCCTGTATTCTAGCGGCCAGACAATTTCTCTGATCGGCACCTGGATGACTCGCTTGGCGACCAGCTGGCTGGTCTACCGCCTGACGGGCTCGGCCCTGCTGCTCGGCATCGTTGGGTTCTCCGGACAGATCCCGACGTTTCTGTTCGCACCATTCGCCGGGGTCTGGGTGGACCGGCTGGACCGGCGACGAGTGCTGGTAGTGACCCAGTTTCTGGCCATGCTGCAATCGCTGGCGCTGGCCGCTCTCACGCTGAGCCGGCACATCAATATTCAGGAAATCATCTGCCTCAGCGCGTTCCAGGGTCTGATTAACGCATTTGATATGCCGGCGCGGTAGGCCTTTCTGGTGCAGATGGTGGATGACAAGCAAGACCTGGGAAACGCGATTGCACTGAATTCGTCGATGGTGAATCTGGCCCGGCTGGTGGGCCCGTCACTGGCTGGAGCGGTGATTGCAGTGTCTGGCGAGGGCGCTTGCTTCCTGATCGACGGAATCAGCTACATCGCGGTCATTGCCTCGCTGCTGGCCATGCGGCTGACGGCGGCGGCCGCGAAGCCTACGGTTGATTCCATGCTCGGTCAGCTGAAGGAAGGCTGGGCCTACGTCTCCGGCTTCGCGCCGGTCCGCACCATTCTGCTGCTGTTCGCGATGGTCAGCCTGATGGGCTGGCCCTTTACCGTGCTCATGCCGATTTTTGCGGGGAAGATTTTGCACGGCGGTCCGCATACCCTAGGTTTTCTGATGGGCGCCGTCGGAATAGGCGCGCTGGTTTCGGCGATGTCTCTGGCCCTGCGAAAGACTGTTCTCGGGTTGGGCAAAATGATTCCGCTTTCGACCGCGGCCCTGGGCGCGGGCCTGATTCTGTTCGGCATGTCGCGGATTTTGTGGGTGTCGCTGATGCTGATGCTGGTCTGCGGTTTTGGCATGATGCAGCAGATGGCGGCCAGCAACACCATCATCCAGACCATCGTGGAAGACAGCAGACGGGGCCGGGTGATGAGCTTCTACGCCATGGCGTTCGTGGGCATGGCTCCCTTCGGAAGCCTGCTGGCTGGGGTGCTGGCCCATGCCATCGGAGCGCCACGGACCGTGATGTTAAGCGGAGCCTGTTGCCTGGCGGGAGCGGCCTGGTTCGCAGCGCAATTGCCGACAATCCGAAAATTGATTCGGCCCATCTATGTCGATTTGGGCATCCTACCTGGGGTAAACGCGGTGATTAGGGACAGCGTAGGCGGGTAATGCCGCCAGGTCTTAACACCAACGTACCCGAGGCCGCCGGGCTTGCACCATCCTGGCAATTGACAGTGCGCGCCCTGTATTCAACAATTGCTTCAACATTTCATTTCAACCAGCGGAGGGGCATTTATGGCGGACGAGGGCGAGGTTCACGTCGCGTCGGAAGGTAGTGCGGGAAAGTGGATCCTGCTAGCGCTCGCGGTGCTTTATGTCGCCGGGTCGCTCTATTTCATCTTTGATTTGCGCGGGCGCATCGACAAGATGAGCAAGAACCAGGCGGCCGACAGTGCTCAGCTGGCCGACCTGAGCAAGCGCATGCAGTCCGCTGAAGCCGACGACGAGACTCTGGCCCATCAACTGGGCATGACCAAGAAAGAGATGGCGGCCCGGTCTGCCGACCTGCAGCGGCAGCAGCGCGCAGCGGAAGCCCGGCTGGCGGAGCAGCAGAAGCAGCAGATCAGCGCGGTCAGCGGAGAAGTGGCCGGGGTAAAGAGCGACGTGGGCGGAGTCAAGACCGACGTGGCCTCCACCAAGGCTGATCTCGAAGCCACCAAGGCCAAGCTGCAGAGCACCATTGGCGACCTGGGAGTGCAAAGCGGCCTGATTGCCAATACCCGCGGCGACCTGGAAATCCTCAAGCACAAGGGCGACCGCAACTACTACGAATTTACGCTGATCAAGGGGGCCAAACCCCAGCCGGTTTCCACGGTAGCGTTGCAATTGAAAAAGACCGACGTGAAGAAGGGAAAATTTACCCTCAACGTGACCTCGGATGACCGGACCATCGAGAAAAAGGACCGGAACGTCAGTGAGCCGATCCAGTTCTACAGCGGACGCGATCGCATGCTCTATGAACTCGTGGTCTGGACTGTGGACAAGAACAAAGCCACCGGATACCTGAGCACACCCAAGAATGCGCCGACACCGGTAACGGCGTCGCAATAGAACGCATGTATCCTGGCGGTCATGTTCTGGTCGGCATTGCTCTGCGCACGACGGTGATTTATGGGGTCGTGCTGCTGGGCATGCGGCTGAGCGGCAAGCGCGAAGTGGGACAGATGACGCCCTTCGACCTCGTCCTGCTCCTGCTCCTCAGCAATTCCGTGCAGAACGCAATGACCGGTCCGGATACCTCAGTTGTGGGCGGAGTAGTGGCGGCTGCGACCCTGCTGTTGCTCAATTACCTGATTGCAGAACTTTCCGGCGGGAACCGGCGTTTCCGTAAGTTGGTGCAAGGCCAGCCCAGTCTGTTGGTGCATGACGGCAAGATCATCGCTGCCCACATGGCCCGCGAGCACGTCAGCATGGATGAGTTGCACCAGTCCCTGCGCGAGCACGGCATTGCAGGCCTGCCCGAGGTTGCGCTCGCGGTGCTCGAAGTCGATGGCTCCATCAGCTGCCTGAAGTACGATGAGATCAAACCCACCGCCGCCACTCACCTGGCACATAGAAGATTCATGAAGAAGCGCGAGTAAATGCGAAACCGGCCACGGAATTCGCGGATTCACACTAATTAGCTGTGCCCGCTTGCAGATGTGTTTTTCAATTTTGATCTTCAGTTTTGATCCGGGAAGGTCTGGGTGAATCCGTGGCGCATTCTTACTTGGTCAGCACCAGCGGCAGGGGCTGATCGTAGGGTTGAATGACCACGCTCAGGGACTTGCGCTTGTCGAAAGCGGCCTGGGTCACGGGAAAGGTCACCACAATCGTGCCTTGAGCCTGGCCGCCGGGAGGAATCTTTGTCTCTGGCGGTAGTGGCGCTAGAGCGTGCCCCTTCAGTGCGGGAAAAGCCTGGAAGTAACGGTCGAAGTCCACGGCGGAGGCGGCTTCATCGCTGAGTTCACCGCTGTCGGTCGCGATCTTGCCTTTAATATCGTGGATCCACAGTGACTTCTCACCTGAATTGTGGACGGTAACATTGACGGCCACCATGACCATATTCTGGTCTGGAACTTCGACCACGGTGACATTGTCCACCGAGCCTCCGCCCTGGGGCTTAGCGCGTGCGAGGAAGGCGTAGATGCCGAGCAGGACGGCGGTCGCGCCTAAGACGATAGCAACAATCTTGGCCGGCGGAAGATTACGTTTCGCGGTGCCGAATTCCTCGGCGATGTTGATTCCCGGACCAGGGCCAAGGTCAACAGACGGAGTGGATGGTGCTTCTGTGCCTGGCTCCGGCAGCGGAGCGGGCGAGGGTTGAGGGGGGACGTCTTCAGGCATGGCAGGCCTCGGCAGCGGTAATTCTATACGCTTCCGAGGCCACGTGGTCTACTGAGACACTGGGGGCGGGTTGCGTTCGGCGAACTGCCATTGGTGCCAGTAAGGATAGACCGGCTCCTGTTCACTGGCGCGATCGAGCGCCGCCATCTGAGACGGCGAGAGCAACCAGCCTTCTGAGGCCAGGTTCTGGCGCAACTGCTCTTCATTGCGGGCGCCAATGATGATGGTGGCGACGGTGGGCCGCTGCAGGAGCCAGTTCAGGGCGACCTGGGGTACGCTCTTTTCAGTTGCTTTGGCCACCTGCTCCAGGGCATCGACGACCTGGTACAAACGCTCGTCTGCTACCTGCGGGCCCTTATCGCTGGTCTGGTGCAGGCGGCTGCCGGCGGGCAAGGGCTGGCCGCGACGGATTTTTCCCGTCAAACGGCCCCAGCCCAGCGGGCTCCAGATGAGCGCACCCACACCTTGATCAAGCGCGAGTGGCATGAGCTCCCACTCGTACTCTCTTCCCAACAGCGAATAGTAGACCTGGTGTCCGACATAGCACGGCCAGCCGTAGCGGTCGGAAACGGCAAGAGACTTCATCAGATGCCAGCCGGAGAAGTTCGAGCAGGCGATATAGCGCACCTTGCCGCTCTCGACCAGATGGTTAAGCGTGCTAAGGACCTCTTCGACCGGAGTGAGAGCGTCGAATCCGTGCAGATGGTAGATATCGATGTAATCGGTGCCTAGACGGCGTAGGCTGGCTTCACAGGCCTGAATCAAATGATAGCGGGATGATCCCACATCGTTTGGCCCCGTACCCAGGCGGAACGTGGTCTTGGTCGAGATCAAGACATCCTGACGCCTGCCCTCAACGGCCTTGCCGAGAATCTCTTCCGAAACGCCGTCCGAATAGACGTCGGCAGTGTCGAAAAGATTGACTCCGGCCTCCAGGCAAATCGAGACGAGGCGAATGGCTTCTGCTACATCGCTCGAGCCCCAGGCGCGAAAGAATTCTGTTGCTCCACCGAAGGTGCCAGTACCAAAGCTGAGTGCAGGTACTTTCAGGCCGGAACGGCCCAGCTGTCGGAATTCCATAAAAATATAGATGCGGTGCGGCGGGACGCGATGCGCGTTTTTTTGTGTAAACCCGCTTCTTGAGCTGCCCGCCGCACTTTACCAGGCATGCTTCATGGCTTTGGCAAACTTCGGCAGCGGCAGCGTGTTCAATACGTCTTCTTTCGTGAGCCAGGCGCGGCGGGCCTGCAACACGCCGAAACGAATCTTTTCCAGGTGAGAGGTGTGGTGCGAGTCGGTATTAATCACGATCTTGACGCCGTGCTCTTTCGCCAGCCGGAGATGCCGGTCGCTGAGGTCAAGGCGATCGGGATAGGCATTCAGCTCCATGGCCACCTTCTTTTTGGCGGCTGCCTTCAGCACGGTGTCGATGTCGAAGGCGTAAGCATCGCGCCGGAGCAAAAGGCGCCCGGTGGGATGGCCGAGGAATGAAGTGTTGGGATTCTCCACCGCTTTGAGCAGACGGTCGGTCATTTCCGCGGGAGTTTGGTTAAAGTGGGAGTGCACGCTGGCGATGACGAGGTCCATCTGTTCGAGCACGGAATCAGAGAGGTCGAGGGAGCCGTCGGCCAGGATATCGACTTCGATGCCAGCGAAGATCCTGATATCGCCGAGCGAGTCGCTTACGGCGCGAATGCGCTTGATGTGTTCGAGCGCTCGCTTGTCGTCGAGGCCGTTGGCGAAGGCCAGGTTCTTCGAGTGGTCGGTGATGGCCATGTATTTGTAGCCCTGCTGTTTGGCGGCTGCGGCCATTTCTTCGATGGTGTTGCGGCCATCGGTTTCGATGGTGTGCATGTGGACGTCGCCCTGCAGATCGGCCTGAGTGATCAGATTGGGCAGGGTGTGGGCTGCGGCGGCATCGATTTCGCCCAGGTTTTCACGCAGCTCGGGCGGAATGTAATCGAGCTTGAGTTTGGCGTAGATCTCTTCCTCTGATTTTCCAGCGACCGGTTTTTCAGTGTCGAGCTTGGCTAGACTGTACTCGCTGAGGGTGTAACCCATCTTCAGGGCGCGCTGGCGCAGGGCCACATTGTGGGCCTTGGAGCCGGTGAAATACTGCATGGCGGCGCCAAAGGATTCCGGAGGCAAAAGGCGCACATCTACCTGCATGCCGCTGCGCAGTCGGAAGCTGACTTTGTTCTCACCGCGGGCAATGATTTCCATCAGGCCCGGCAGTTTGATGACGTGCTCGATCAGTTTTTCCAGGGCAGCACCATTGCAACAGGCCTTGCCCGTGACCAGTATGTCGAGGTCGCCCACGGTTTCGCGTCCGCGGCGCAGGGAACCGGCGGGCGTAACTTTTTCGACGCCGGGATAATCGCGGAGGTGGTCGATGATCTTCTGCGCTTCGCGCTCGGCGGCATCAAGCAGGAAGCGGCCGGCGATGCGGCGATAGTCTTCGATGGCCTTGAGCAGTTTCTGTTCCTGCTTTTCGCCCATGCGGGGGAGTTCCCGGATCTTTCCCTCTTTGGCCAGTTTGGCCACGCCCTCAACGTCGCTCACCTGGTACGCGCTCCAGATCAAAGCGATGGTCTTCGGGCCCAGGCCCTGGATCTTGAGCAGGTCAAGCATTGACGGGTGATATTTCTTGAGCAATTCCGCGTGCAGCAGCAGTTTGCCCTCTTTGAACATCTCCTGCAGGTTTTGCAGCATGCCTTTGCCGATGCCGGGGATGGCGAGCACTTTCTTGGGTTCGTTGATCAAGTCGGCGATCTGTTGAGTCTGGGCCTCGATGGCTTCGGCGGCGTTACGGTAAGAGCGGATGCGGAAGGAATCTTGACCGTCGATCTCCAGCAGGTCGGCGGTTTCGTAGAGAATGCCGGCGATGGCCTTGTTGTCCATTGCGCTAAAGATTAAACAAGTTGAGGCGGAAGGGGAAGGTGGGGGAGATAGTTTGCCTGTGGGTGCGAACGAGAGCAGGACGCCCTCGCGACAGCCGGCTTGACGCCGGGCTACAGAAGTCAGGCTCCCGGACAACGGTAGTAATCGCGAGAGCCCGTGCTGCGATCTAAGAGCTTAAGAAGCCTTGGTGACGTTGGCGGCCTGTGGGCCCTTCTGTCCTTGCGTAACCTCAAACTCAACTTGATCGCCCTCCTGAAGGCTCTTGTAGCCCTCCGAGGAGATCGCGCTGTAATGCACAAACACGTCCGGGCTGCCATCGTCGCGACCGATAAAGCCGTAGCCCTTGGCGTTGTTAAACCACTTCACCGTACCTTTCAAACGTTCCACGTACGCCCCCTCGGGCACGTTCTCCTGCGAAGCAAGCCCGTACCCTAGCATTTGAGGCAATTGTGCTGCTAGCGGGGAGTGCTGTCAAGCGATCGCAGTACAGAAAAGCCGCTAGCGTTGCGGCTTTGAACTGGCGAGCGACTGGTTCAGCCAGAGGATACCGGAAATGGTCTTGGCGTCCTTGATGGTGCCCCGCATGACCATGCGAACGGCAGCGGAAAGGGACACCATGCGAAGGCGGATGACCTCGTCGGGTTCGGGCCGGGCCTGACCGCGGCGCAAGCCGCGGGCGAGAAAAAGATTCATGGTCTCGGCTAAAAAGCCCGGGCTGGCGTAAAAGCACAGAATGCGCCGCCAGCGCGAGGCGGTGTAACCGGTTTCCTCCAGGAGTTCCCGTTTTGCGGCGATCAAATCATTTTCGCCGGCGTCGATGCGTCCGGCAGGCAGTTCCCACAAGAGTTGGCGGGCCGCATGGCGGTACTGGCGCTCGAGCAGGATGCGAGGCCCGGAGCGGCTGTCTTCAACTGCAAGGATCACTGCCGATCCGGAGTGGCGCACAATGTCGCGGCGAGTGCGCACGCCGCTGGGTTCGAGAACGTGTTCTTCGGTGACCCGAAAAGCGGGTCCATGATAGACCTCCCGGCAGGAGAGCACGCGGGCTTTTTTGGCGTTAGTTTTTTTGGGGACTTTAGGCATGGGAAATACTATAAAGCAGAGCGCGATTACCGCCCGCATGCAGACCGAATTTGCTAGCGCCGCCGGCGCTACAAGGAAGGCCAGGTGCTATGCTGCGGCGATGGCAGTCAAGCTGCGAATTGCGATTGTTGGACCGGGACGGTTGGGGAACGCGCTGGCGCTCGAGCTCTATCGGGCGCGATATCGTGTCAGCGCAGTCGTCTGCGGAAACAGCCACGCATCCCGTAAGCAAGCCCGGGCGCTTGCCCGGCAGGTTCAAGCCCGCTGCATCGCAGCGGGTATGTCCTTTGATGCTGATCTGGTCTGGTTCTGTGTGCCTGATCGCGAGATTGCGCGGGCAGCGCGACAGGTCGCAGACGTAGTCGAGTGGAAAGGCAAAGTTGCGCTGCACTCGAGTGGCGCCATGGCAAGCGACGAGTTGCGGGAGCTGCGGGGCCGCGGGGCGGCCGTCGCTTCCGTACATCCACTGATGACCTTTGTACGGGCGGCGGTTCCGTCCCTCAAAGGGGTGCCTTTCGCGCTGGAGGGTGACGGCCGAGCATTGCGGGTCGCACACAAGATAGTGCGCGATCTGGGTGGCGAAGGGTTTTCCGTTTCCAAGCGAAAGAAGCTGGCCTACCACGCGTGGGGTGCGTTTACCTCTCCGTTGGTGATTGCCTTGCTCGTGACCGGAGAAAGAGTGGCGCGCGCGGCCGGCCTTTCCAGCGCTGAGGCTCGCACGAAGATGATGCCGATTGTGCGCCAGACCCTGGCCAACTACGCGAAGCTGGGTCCGGGGGGAGCGTTCAGCGGTCCGATTGTGCGCGGGGATGCTCAGGTGGTGCGACAGCATCTGTCGGAGTTGAAGAAGATTCCTGGGGCAGCGGATGTTTACGCAGCGCTGGCGCGGGCGGCGCTGCGCTATCTTCCGGCGGGGAATCGGAAGGAACTCGAGAGGATACTACTGAGGTAGCGATTGCAGTTCGCCAGACTCTGGGCCGCTACGTTTAGCGATGCCCGAGCTCTATAGGGGTCCTTCGACTCCTCCGCTCAGGATGACACGAGATACTTCAGGTCAGCATGAGTCGTTCTATTTTTCTGGCACGGCCGGTCTGTTCATCGCAATCCACCACAATCGCGCAGAGGCGAACGTCGCCGGTGGCGGCCTCGAAGCGGGTGGGCATATTGTTCAGGAAACGGGCGATGATCATTTCTTTCTGCACTCCGATGACGCTATCGTAGGGGCCGGTCATACCGACGTCGGTGATGTAGGCGGTGCCGCCGGGCATGACGCGCTCGTCGGCGGTCGGGATGTGAGTGTGGGTGCCGATCACGGCCGTGACCCGGCCGTCCAGGTACCATGCCAGCGCAAGTTTTTCGGAAGTAGCTTCGGCGTGCACATCGACGAAAATCACCTTGGCCTTGATCTCCTTTAACAGTTGGTCGGCGACACGAAACGGATCATCGTTCGACGCCATGAACACGCGTCCCTGAAGGTTGATCACAGCGTACGGGACGTCGCCTTTGCGGCCTTCGTACACGCCCCACCCGGGCAGATCGGGCGCATAGTTCGCCGGGCGTAACAGGCGGCGCGCGGGACTGTGCTGGTTGCCGTCGGCGCTCTGGAAGTAGTCGATGATCTCGCGCTTGTCCCAGATGTGATTGCCGGTGGTGATGACATCGATGCCCAGGTCGAACAGGTCTTCCGCCAACGCTCCCGTGATGCCAAAGCCGCCGGCGGCGTTTTCGCCATTGGCGATGACAAGGTCGAGGGCGTGGTGCTTTACCAGGCCGGGCAAACGATCTTTGACGATGTTGCGCCCGGGTCGTCCGAAAATGTCGCCTATGAAGAGAATATGCATGATGAAGGGCGCGTCTCGATGGTAACACGCGAAAAAACCGTCGTTGGTCGTTGGCTAGAGCCGACGACTATCAACTAGCGACTACCAACCACCAACCACCAACCACCAACCACCAACCACCAACTAACGACTACCGGCCTTCATCCAGTTCTGCAGTCTTCAGGAAATCGTAGTTGCCGGATGGATTCAGCGTGAGGTTGCGCACTCGCTTGGAGTGCACCAAAACATTGTCGTAGTACCACAAATTGATATACGGCAGTTCGTCAGCCAGGGTGCGTTGGAGTTCTGCGTATAACTGCTTGCGGGTGTTGCGGTCGAGCTCCTGGCGGGCCTGATCGATCAGCGCGTCCACACGCGGATCAGCAAAGTATCCGCGATTGGCGCCGTTGGGCGGGAACTTGGAGGAGTGGAAGACGTACTCGAAAATGTCGGGATCTTCGTTGCCGCCGATCCAGCGCAGGGAATAGACCTGGAAAAGGCCGTGGGTCACGTCGGAGAAAAAAGTCGCAAATTCGAAGGTGCGAATATCGAGCGCAATTTCCACCTGGCGCAATTGCTGTTGCAGCACCGCCGCCATCAGCCGGGTACTTTCTTCCGTGGACGACTTCATGGTGAGATGAAAGCGAACGCCGTTTATCTCCGGATATCCTGCCTGCTCGAGCAACTGGCGGGCGCGTGCGGGATCGTGATCGTAGGCGGGCACGTCGCCGTTGTAAGCCCAGCTTTCCGGCGGGAGAAGGCTGTTGGCCGGCCGGGCAAAACCGCGTTGCAGATATTCGAGCAGGGGGCGGCGGTCGATGGCATAAGCAAGGGCCTGGCGAACCCGCTCGTCCTTGAGAATGGGATCGCGCAGGTTGAACGCCAGATAAGCCAGCACGGTGCCGGGGGCGTGCAGGACGGCGAGATTCGGGTCGTGCTGCAAGGTTAGCACCATGTCGGACGTCAGGGCGTTGATGGCGATATCGGCGCTGCCTTTGCGCAATTCCAGCGCGCGCGTAGTGGTATCGGGCACCACAATAAAACGGACTTTGGAGAGATGCGCTTTTTCGCCCCAGTAGTCGTCATTGCGGGCGAGCACAACATCTTTGTCCTGCTCCGCACTGACGAATCGGAAGGGGCCCGAACCGACGGGCTTGCGGCCAACTTCGTCGCCACTGCCGTAGGGAACAATGCCCATGGCGCCGTCGGAGAGATTCCAGAGCAACGTAGCGAAAGGCTCTTTCAGGTGGAAGACGACGGTGTAATCGTTGGGGGCGTCGATGTGGTCCACGAATCGGTAAACCGCTGCTTTGGCGCTGCGCACCTTGCCCTGCAGCAGGGAGTCGAAAGTCCACTTCACATCGCGAGCGGTCAGGGGGCGGCCGTCGTGAAACTTGACGCCAGGGTGCAGATGGAAGACGTAGGTCAGCGGATTGGGAATGTCCCAGCGCTCGGCCAGGCCGGGAGCGACATCAAGGTTGTTGCCGCGGGTGAGCAGGTCGTCGAAGATGAGATCGTCAATACGCTCTGATTGCGCGTCCAGACCGATGCGGGGATCAAGGTTGGTGGGGCTGCTCTCGATGATCATCACCAGAGTGTTGGGCTCAGGTTTGCTGGAGCAGGAGAGGGTGAGGGCGAGCAAGCTGGCAGCGGCGAGAGCTTTGAGCATGCGCGATGACAAAGACACGCAGCAGGTCCCTCGACTCGTCTCGGCGCGCGAGCGCACCCCCATCTTCGCTCGGGATGACAGATGATCTTTTTGCCCCTGCTCACGCATACGAGATCTTTCCCAGGATAGCTGGCCGCCTGGCGCCCGTGGCGGAGGGAACATTGGATGGGCGGTGGTTCCAGGTTTCGTAGGCCAGGAGCGCGAAGGCGGCGGCTTCCTTGGCCGCGGAGGGCAATCCGAATTCATCGGAAGCGCGAATCGTTAGATGCAGAGGCCGAAGTTCGTTGGCCAGCATGGCGAGCAGGGTGGGATTGTTGGCGCCGCCACCGGAGACCACAAGCTCCTGAAAGCGTCCGCGACGCGGCAGTACGAAGCGGCGTACGGCGTCGGCGATCGAGCCCGCCGTTAAAGCTGTGGCGGTAGCGACTACGTCGGCCTTGCTCGCCCGTCCACAACGCTCGATGAATTGCTGGGCAAATTCGCGCCCGAATTCCTCGCGCCCCGCGGTCTTGGGCGGTTGGCGGCGGAAGAAGGGTTGGCGCAGTATCGCGGAGACAACCGGGTCGAGTACTGCGCCCAAAGCTGCGATTCGGCCGTCGCGATCGTAGGGCTGACCGAAGAGGCGGCCCGTGACCGCGTCGATCAACATGTTGCCTGGGCCAGTGTCGAAAGCGGTGACCTGTTTGGTGGAGGCACTTGCCGGGATCGCAGTCAGGTTGGCGATCCCGCCGATGTTTTGTACGATGCGACCGACCTGCAGGTCGCGGTAAAGCAAGTAATCCAGGAAAGGAACCAGAGGCGCGCCCTTGCCCCCGGCGGCCATATCGGCTGGCCGGAAATCGGATACGACGGGAACGCCGACCCGCGCCGCGATCACGGCGCCTTCTCCCGTCTGCCAGGTGACGGCCAGCTTCCGGCCCAGGAATTTCGTGGGCTCACTCTGGTGATAGAGAGTCTGTCCGTGGCAGCCAATCAATTCTGCTTTCATGCGGAAGCGGCGTTGGGTGGCGAGAACGGCCTCAGCATAGAGTTCAGCCAACAGAAAATTCAGGCGGGCCAGGTCGGCCACGCTGGCTTGGGTAGCGTTCATGGCTTGCAGCACCGCCTGTCGGACCGCTTTCGGGTACGGGTACTCGGCCTGGGCCACGAATTTAAAGGTCAGCCTGGCTGGGTCAAAAACTCGCGGGCGAGGGCGCCCGCGCCACACCAGCTGGACCAGGGCGACGTTGATGCCATCGGCCGAGGTGCCACTCATGATGCCAGCGACGATCATGAGGCTGCCGCTCCCAGTTTCGCCAGCCTGACCTGCTCGCTTAGCTCCCATACCTGGCGGGACAGCTTTTCGAGTTTTACCTGAGTGGGCGGCGGTGGTCTGCGCTTTAACTCGGGAGATTTTTTCTTGAATGCCAGCACGCGTGCGGCAGACTCCGCTACTCGTCGGGCAAACTTGCGGTTGTTCTCCGCTTCCTCAATGAGAGCCTGGTAGGAGCGCGTGACGTACTCCTCGATGTGACAGATCAGGCACAAGTCTCCACCGGCGCGGACATGCTCGATGGCGGCCTGCTCGATGGGCGCTGCCTTTAGCACGCCTCCCATTTCCAGATCGTCGGAGACGACCAGGCCGCGGTAGCCGATCTTTTTTCGGAGGACATCGGTGATCCATTTCTTGGAGAGCGATGCGGGACTGCGGTCGTGCGTGATTGTGGGATAGTTCGCGTGTCCGATCAGGACCATGGGCAGTTCACGACGCAAGGCCCGGTAGGGATACAAGTCTTCAGCCCAGAGCTTCTTCCACAGCTTGTTGATCGAGGGGAGTTCCTGGTGAGTGTCGAGGTTGGCTTCACCGAGACCGGGAAAATGCTTGGCGGAACCGATGACCTGGGCTGCGCGCAATCCCTGGAGAAATTCCCGGGCATAGAGGACAGCTTCTCTTGGGTCCGCGGAAACGGCCCGAGAGCTCATGACAGTTTTTGAGGGCTCGAAGGCGAGGTCCACGACAGGCGCAAAGTCAGTATTGAATCCCAATGTCCGACAGGACTCTCCGATGACTTTGCCGTGTTTGTGGAAGAGTTTGCGGTCGCTGGTGGCGAAGACGTCGGCGGCGGAAGGGGATGAGCCATTGATATTGCGGAAGCGATCGACCCGGCCTCCCTCCATGTCCACGGCCGTGAACAGGGGCGTGGATACGCAGGCCTGGCAGTCCTTCAGCAGGTTGTAGGTTTGCTCTCCGCTGGTGATATTGCGAGCGAACAGAATGACGCCGGCGGGTTGAATGCGGGTCAACAGGTCGGCCAGGCCGGACGATATTTCAGTGCCGTCGAACCCAATGATGAGGAGTTGGCCGATGCTGCGGCGCAGGTCGGAGGGGTTGCTCTGTCTGGGCATTATGAGTAACTTTTCAAATATTACTTCACTTGTTGTTTAGAGGAGACCCAGCCAGCTGAAGCCGCCACTGCCATGCCGGCTCTGATGCAGCGCTTTAGCGCTGCTCCACCCGGAATCGGAAGCTCATTCCACCTGTTTCTTCAGCTGTGCCAGAAGGTTTAGCGCCTCCAGCGGAGTCAGAGAATTCAAATCGACCGCGCGCAGCTTGTCCAGCACTGGTTGTGTAAGCGGGGTGAAGATGGTCAACTGCGCCGCCGGTAGCGTTGAACCCGGCGAGAGATGTCCCATCAATTGGCGTTCGGCGCTTTCATGTTCGGACAGCACCTCGCGTGCGCGGACGATGACCTCGTGAGGAAGTCCTGCGAGTTTAGCGACTTCGATTCCGTAGCTGCGATCGGCGGCGCCGGGCGCAACTTTGCGCAGGAATGCGATTCCACTGCCGGTTTCCTTCACCGTCACGTGATAGTTCTTCACGCCGGAGAGTTGTTCGGCGAGTTCGGTCAGTTCGAAGTAGTGGGTGGCGAAGAGACTCTTGGCCCGGGTGCGGGCGTGGATGTATTCGACCGCGGCCCAGGCGATGGCCAGGCCGTCGTAGGTGGCGGTGCCGCGGCCCACTTCGTCGAGCAGGATGAGGGAACGGGGGGTTGCGGTGTGCAGGATGGCGGCGGTTTCCGTCATCTCGATCATGAAAGTGGAGCGGCCGCGCGCCAGGTTGTCACTAGCGCCGATCCGGGTAAACACGCGATCGACTAGCCCCAGCCGGGCGGAACGCGCAGGCACAAACGATCCTGCCTGCGCCATGATTACGGTGAGCGCGGCTTGCCTGAGATAGGTGGACTTGCCGCCCATGTTGGGGCCGGTCAGCACCATGATGGCGTTGGTGGTTGAGTTCAGAAAAAGATCGTTGGGCACGAAACGATCTCCGCTGCCCAATTCGAGCTGTTCGATTACGGGGTGGCGTCCGTCAACTATCTCCAGGTCGGCGGAGTCGTCGAACTTCGGGCGACAATAATTTCGCAGAGCCGCGATCTGCGCCAGCGCCGCCAGGACATCGACTTCAGCCAGCGCCAGCGCGGTCTGGCGGATGCGACGGGCCTCTGCGGCAATGGCGGAGCGCAACTCGGCGAAGAGGCCGCGCTCGATGTCCACGATTTTTTCCTGGGCATCGAGAATCTTGGATTCGTATTCCTTCAACTCCGGAGTGGTGAAGCGCTCGGCGTTCACCAGGGTTTGTTTGCGCTCGTAATCGGGCGGGGCAAGATGCGAGTTCGCCTTCGAGATTTCGAGATAGTAGCCGAAGATGGAGTTGAACTTTACCTTCAGGCTGGCGATGCCGGTGCGCTGGCGCTCGCGCTGTTCGATCTGCGCCAGGAACTGTTTGCTGTTACGGCTGAGATCGCGGAACTGATCGAGTTCCTGGTTAATGCCGGTCTGAATGACGCCGCCGTCGCTGAGAGAGATGGGGGGCTCCGGGATGATGGTGCTCTCGATGCGCTGGCGGAGATCGGTAAGTTCGTCAACTGAGGAATGGAGTGCGGCCAGCCGTTCGCTGTGAAGGGACGTCGTAACCGGCGCGGGTGAATCGGTCGCGTGCGCGCCACCAGCCACACGCTCCAAAGCTTTGCGGACCGCCGGAAGCTTGGCCAAAGAAGCGGCCAAAGCCAGGACATCGCGCGGGTTGGCGGTTTCGAGTGTGACCCGGCTGAGCAAGCGCTCCAGGTCCAGGATGCCGTCGAGGGCGCGGCGGAGTTCTTCGCGGGCGATGGTTTCCTTGACCTGGGCCTCGACCGCATCCAAACGGGCGTTGATTTCCGCGATTTCAATGGATGGGCGCAATAGCCAGGAACGCAACAGGCGTTTGCCCATGGGCGTGACCGTGGCGTCGATCGAGCGGAACAGGGTGATGCCGGCATCGGCGCCGGCGAAAAGCGGTTCGATCAGTTCCAGGTTGCGCACGGTGACCGCGTCCAGCACCAAGCAGGTTTGGCGCTCGTAGAATCCAATGCGGTCCACGTGGCTTAAAGTTCCGCGCTGGGTGGAGCGGACGTAGTACAGAATGGCGCCTGCTGCGGCAGCCGCCGCGGGCTTGCCGGACAGGCCAAAGCCTTCCAGCGACAGGACCCCAAAATGATTTTCCAACAGCGGGATGGAGTGATCGGGGGCGAAGATCCAATCGTCGAGTGGAGTTTCGGCGTAGCCCGAGCCGCCCGTTGGGCGGCCTGGACGGGTCTGAGACCCGTCTCGGCATGGTTCGCGATGCAACTCAAATAACGGCGCGGATGACGCGTACAGGACTTCCTTGGGGCGCAACTGCTGGATTTCTTCCTGGATTCTCTTGCCGGCGTCTTCTCCCTGGAATTCGGTGGCGCGAAATTCGCCGGTTGAGAGATCGAGGGCGGCGAAACCGACGCGCTCTCCGGTCTGTGCGATCGCTGCCAGGAAATTGTTTTCCTCCGAGCTAAGAGAAGAATCCGCAGCCGTGCCCGGAGTGACGACGCGGGTGACTTCGCGACGCACCAACTTCTTTGCCAGGCGCGGGTCCTCCACTTGCTCGCAGATCGCGACCTTGAAACCTTTGCGGATCAGCCTCGAGATATAACCCTCAGCGGCGTGGTGCGGCACGCCACACATCGGAATGGCGACGCCTTTCTCCTTGTTGCGCGAGGTGAGCGTGATTTGCAGCTCCCTGGCGGCCAGGACGGCGTCATCGAAGAAAAGCTCGTAGAAATCTCCCAGGCGGAAGAACAGCAGGGCGGTGGGATGCTCCTTCTTGATGGCGGCATACTGCCGCATCAACGGGGTGGACGGTTCGGTCATTTCAACGGGCTTCGTGCGCGGATTATAACAAAGGCAGGGTCCGCGTTTCGGTAATGGTAGTCACAACCCAGGCGTCAGCAGCCCCTGCGACCTTTGCGGTTAAGAGTTTTCATCTTGCTCTCAAACTGAAAAAATCTTTTAACCGCCAAGGGACGCAAAGAAAGGCCGCGAGGTGCATCAGCTATCAAGGCGTCGCAGATCTACAGTTGACGTGCTATCCACGCCGATGTTTTCCTTACAGCCATGGAATTGCGGAAGGATCCTATTACCCGCTCCTGGGTGATCACCGGCGATGATGTCCCGGAAAACGCTCCCCAAGTCGAGGCCTTCTGCCGCTTTTGTCCGGATTCTCCGGCGGCGGCGCAGCTGGTTTCCAACATGCCGGGGGTCCAGGGCGGCCCCTGGTCGGCGCGTGCCGTGGTGCATCCCGCGCCTCTGTACCGGATTGAGGGCGAGCCAACGCGCCGCGGCGACGGTATTTACGATCGCATGTCCTCGGTGGGCGCGCACGAGGTGCTGGTAGAGAATCTACATCACGACCGCCATTTGTGGAACGCGAGCGACGCCGAGATCGAGCAGTTCCTGCTGCTGGCGGCGCACCGCATTCAGGACTTGCAGCGCGATGCGCGCTTCAAGTATGTCAGCATCTTCAAGAATCACGGACCCAATGCGGGCCAGGAATTCGAGCATCCCACTTCGCAGCTTACTGCTACCACTTTTGTGCCCCGCCGCGTGCTTTATGAATTGCGCGCTGGCCGGGATTACTTCAAGGCCAAGGAACGCTGTGTCTTCTGCGACATCATTTCCCAGGAACTGCAGCAGAACCAGCGTGTCATCGAAGTGCGGGGCGACTTCGTCGCGTTTTGTCCCTATGCGCCTCGCGTGCCTTATGAGACATGGATCATTCCGAGAACGCACGATGCCGCATTCGGCCGCTCTGGGCCTACCCGGCCAGCCACCTTGATCGATCTCGCGGCTCTCTTGCGGCGGACCCTGCAGAGGATTCGGACCGTGACGCGGGAATTTCACCTGGTGCTGCACACTTCGCCGAATACCGCGTTTCAATCGAAGAGTCTGGGTTACTGGAAGACCATCGATGACGACTACCACTGGCACATTGAAATTCTGCCGGTGATCGGAGGTCGGGCGCGGTCATACACCTTCAAAGAAGTCTATTACTCACCGGTGAGTTCGGAGACCGCGGTCAAGCGGCTGAGGGAAGCGATGATTGAGGGATGAGGGCAAGAAAGCGGGCGTCGGACGACAGACCTCGAACCTTGGGGTCGCTATGATGACTCGGTTCAAGGAGGGCACTTGTTGATTCGCTTGCTTTGCTGCCTCTGGTTGCTAAGCACAGCCTGGGCCCAGAACGTTTCGAACAATCCCAACCACTCTGCCGCGGCCAAGCAGGAAGTCCTGTGGCAGAAGCTCGAAGCGAATATCAACGAGGTGGATCGCACTCTGGACGGCGTGCTGGGCGTTGCCATCCTGGACTTAAGCAGCGGAAGGAAGTTCGTGCTGCACGGCGATGACGTTTTTCCTCAGGCCAGCTCCATCAAGGTGGCGGTACTGGCAGAGCTCTACCGTCAGGCGCAAGCCGGCAAGCTGAAACTCACCGATCTGTACACAGTGCAGACGGCGGACCTGGTTCCGGATAGCACCATCATGGGCGGGCTCACGCCCGGCCTGACCCGGATTACCTTGCGCGATCTCGCCACCATGATGGTTGCGGTCAGCGACAATAGCGCGACCAATGTGCTGATCGATCGCGTAGGCATGGAGAATGTCAACGCCCTGATGGATTCTCTCGGCCTCGCCCATACCCGGCTGCGCCGCAAGATGATGGACCTGAAGGCGGCCAACGAGGGCAGAGAGAACATTTCGACCCCGGCGGAGATGATGACTTTGCTCGAAGATCTCTATCGCGGCAAAGTTCTGAACAAGGAAATGACGGCCGACTTCTTCGTTATGCTCAGTACTCCGAAGAACAGTTTCATCCCGCGGGATTTGCCCGAGGGTTTGAAGATTGCGAATAAGCCGGGCGAGCTTGAGGGCGTGCGAAATGATTCGGGTATTGTTTTTGTGGAGAATCGCTCCTACGTGATCTGCGTGATGACGACATACCTGCACCGGGAGCGGGAGGGCGAGAAGGCCATCGCTAAAATCTCCGCCGCCACGTATCGTATGTTTGACCGGCTGGCCCGGGCAAGTGAATACGGGCGGGTGGTCTCGCCGGGAAATGGCAAGTGAAGAGTCGTCAGTCGTCGGTCTTGAGTCGTCGGCTAGCTCGATGCTTCTGAGTACTGACGACCGATAACTGACTGGCTATTATGACTTTGCGTCGCATGAAGACGTACGCCGGTGGCCAGGGATACGTCTATCAGTACTACTTCGTGGGGAAGCGAGTAGCCTTGGCGGACGCTCCCGAAGCTCCGGCCAGTGAATACATTTTCGATGTCACTTCGGACCGCAATACCACCTTTGCAGTGAGCGTCTTCATGCCGGACGAGTCTCTGCTAGCCTGGGCAGCGGCGCACGGGCGGAGGCTTACTGAGGCCGAGCAATACGGAGCGGTGAAGCTCAGGCTATTTCGGGCCTTTGACGAAATCGAGGACATGCTCTCCGCGGGGCGCCGCCTGGTTGTCAGTTCCGATGGTCTGGAAAAGGCCCTGGAAGCGTTGGGTGTGCAGTAACCGTTACTGTAGCGCCGGCGTCTCGCCGGCCCGATAGGCGGGCAAGGCCCGCCGTTTTTCCTGCTGATTCTGAGCGTCCCTACGAGCGGAGGGCGAGACGCCCTCCGGACAGCCGGCGAGGACGCCGGCGCTACATGGACTGTGCGGCCGGGTGCCCTTCTTACTCTTCTGCCCTGGCGACGGTGCAGACTATAATCACTCCAGACGGACCGGAACTAGTGCCGGTTCGCGACCTATCACTAATTATGCCAATACTCTGGCTCCGAGTGGCGCTGGGCTGCTACACGGTGGGATTGCTTTACGCGCTTCTGGCCCTGACCCGCACCAGTGCGTTGTTGAGCCGGGTGGCGCTGCCGGCCATGAGCCTGGGCATGGTGTTTCAATTTGTGGCGCTGACCGAAGCAGTGCTGATTTCAGGGCAGCTGACACTGACGTCAGTGCACAATTCGGAGTCGCTGCTGGCCCTGGTGGTGATGGCGGCGTTCATGATTGTGTACTTCGTGTATCGCACCACCTCACCCGGGATTGTGGTGTTTCCACTGGTTTTTGTTCTGACTTATGTCGCGGCCACTACCCAACAGCCGTTTCTGGAAGTTTCTCCGGGCATGCGCCGGGGATGGCTCTTCGTCCACATTGCCATGATTTTCATTGGCTATGCGGCTCTGTTCCTGAGCTTTGCCGCCAGCCTGCTTTATCTGCTGCAGGAACGCAGTCTGAAATCGAAAAAGCCAGCTGCGATTATGCTGCGCCTGCCCGCTCTCGAAGTGATTGACCAGATCGGCTACCGCTCGCTGCTCCTCGGATTTCCGTTTATGACGCTGGGACTGATCGCCGGAAGCATGATCGCCCAGGCCACGTACGGGCGACTGGACTTGCTGGATCCCAAGATTTTTCTTTCCTTGCTGATGTGGGCAGTTTACATGGTGATGGTATTTATCCGCTGGAATGCGGGATGGCGAGGGCGGCGGGCGGCTTATCTGGCCACAGGCGCTATGATCGCGGCGATCATTGCCTGGTCGGCCAATTACTACAGTACGATTCACAGGTTCGTCCAATCATGAAGTTTCAACTCATTGGGGTAAACCATAAGACGGCGCCCGTGGAGGTGCGAGAGCGCCTGGCCATCCCCGAGTCGCGGTTGCCCGAGGCGTTGAAGCACCTAGCTGCGCATCCAGGAGTGAATGAAGGAATCATACTGTCCACCTGCAACCGGGTGGAAGTGCTGGCGCAGACGAAAAATGGCGCGGTGGACCTGCGCGCTTTTCTGCGCGACTACTTTCAACTGAATCCCTCCGACTACGAGCCTCACCTTTATGAATACAGGGAAGGTGATGCCGTCCGGCACCTGTTTCGCGTGGCTTCGAGCCTGGACTCGATGGTGGTGGGGGAGCCGCAGATTCTGGGGCAGGTGAAAGAGGCGTACGCCACGGCTCGCGCCGTGGGCGCAGTGCATTCGCAGCTTGATCTACTGCTGACCCGGGCGTTCGCGGTGGCCAAGCGGGTGCGCACGGAGACAGCGGTGGGCTCGTCAGCGGTTTCGGTGGCCTCGGTCGCGGTGGAACTGGCAAAAAAGATTTTCGGATCGTTGCAGGGCAAGCATGTGTATCTCGTCGGCGCGGGCAAGATGAGCGAACTGGCGGCCCGCCACCTGATTGCGCATGGTGCGGAGTCAATTTTTGTGGCCAATCGCACTTACGACCGGGCCCAGCAACTGGCCGCCCGCTTCGAAGGTCAGGCCATCCTTTTTGAGCAACTCTACGAGACCTGCGATCGGGCCGATATCGTGATCACCTCGACGGGAGCGCCCCATGCCATCTTCCGGCGCGAACATGGGGAGCTGTTTCTGGCGCGGCGGAAAAACCGTCCTATGTTCTTTATCGATATTGCCGTGCCACGCGACGTCGATCCGGAGATGAACCGGCTGGACGGCATCTTCGTTTACGACATCGACGATTTGCAGCAGGCCGTCACTTCACATGTCGCCGACCGCAGAAAAGAAGCGGAGCGCGCGGAGGCTATCATCACCGGCGAGGTGGAGCGTTTTCAGGTCCGGCTACAGACCCTGGACGTGGTGCCTACCATCGTCTCGTTGCAGGACCACCTGGAAACCATTCGCCAGGCAGAGATTGACCGGGTGCGCGGCCGCCTGGGACCCCTCTCGCCAGAACAGGAGCTGGCGGTGGAAGCGCTCACGCGCGGTATCATCAGCAAGATCATGCATACCCCGATCAGCACCCTGAAGACGGCGGTGCGGGAGGCGGAAGCCACTACCGTGGTCGATGTGGTGCGACGGCTGTTCGATCTCCATGACAAGAGTCCGCAAGAGAAGAGGCTGCAGAGCAGAAGGAAAGACGACAAGAAAGCGGCGCAATCCGGCGGCGGAGAATCCGGAGCGGAGAGGTAGTGGCCCGGCTACGCATCGGTTCGCGCGGATCGCAACTGGCACTCTGGCAGGCCACTCACATCAAGGCGCTGCTCGAACAACGCGGGCATAATGTCGAGATTGAAATCATAAAAACCACTGGCGACAGAATCACCGATGTCGCTCTCGCCCAGGTCGGCACCAAGGGCATGTTCACCAAGGAAATTGAAGAGGCGCTGGTGGAGAAGCGGGTCGATCTGGCGGTGCATAGCCTGAAAGACTTGCCCACGGAGATCCCAGCGGGATTTGAGATCGTCGCCATCACCACGCGCGAGGATGCACGCGATGTTTTCTGCTCGCGCAAATACAACAGTATTAAAGAGCTGCCTAACCGGGCTCGGGTCGGCACCAGCAGCCTGCGGCGGCAGGCGCAACTGAAGGCCCTGCGGCCCGATCTTGATATTCATCCTTTGCGGGGAAATGTGGACACCCGCCTGCGGAAACTTGAAGCCAGCGAATACGATGCTGTGATCCTGGCCGCCGCCGGGCTGAACCGTCTGGGCAAGCGGGAGTCCGTAAGGCAGGTGCTGCCGGCAAAGCTGATGTGTCCCGCTGCAGGCCAGGGCGCGCTGGCGGTCGAGATTCGCAAGAACGACTCAGCCGTGCAGCGGCACGTCGTTTTTCTTGACGACCATGCCGCGCGCATGACAACTACCTGCGAACGCGCCTTACTGAACAAAATGGGCGGAGGCTGTCAGGTGCCGATCGGTGCGTTGGCGGAAGTCGTCAACGGCCGGCTGTACCTTGACGCTGTGGTGGCGCGTCCGGACGGAACCAAAGTACTGCGGGAGTCCGGCGAGGGGGACGACCCCGTGCAGCTGGGTGGGGCGGTTGGCGAAGCGCTGCTGCGTCGCGGCGGAGATAGGATTTTGCGCGAAGTGTACGGCAAAGCGGCGGCAGCCCCAGAGCAACCGTGAGGGGTGTGGCCGCAGACGACTCGCCCCCGATGATGTGGCCATGGGCTTCTACCTATGAGACTAGGCAAGAAACCAAGAACGCCCGGACTGATGGGAGTGCGGATTGTGGTTGGCCGTGCCCGCCATCAGGCCAGTGCTCTTTCCGCCGGACTGCGCGATCTGGGCGCGGAAGTACTCGAAATTCCGTTCATTGAAATCCGCAAGCCCCGGTCTTACAAAGCACTGGACGCAGCGTTGAAAAATCTTTCCCACTATGACTGGCTTATCCTGACCAGCGTGAACGGAGTCGATGCCATGTGGGAGAGGCTGCGAAAACTGCGGCTGGGCGGGAAGGCGATGCGTCATCTGAATGTGGCTGCGATCGGGCCGGCTACCCGCCAGGCCATTGAGCGGCACGGTGTGAAAGTGAACGTTGTGCCCCGGGTGTATGTGGCAGAGTCGGTGGTGGCGAGCCTGCGGCGCAAAGTGAAAGGGAAGAGAGTGCTGCTGGCGCGGGCGAAAGTAGCTCGCGATGTGATTCCCCGTGAGCTCCGCAGGTTGGGAGCGAGGGTGGACGTCGTCGAGGCCTACGAGACGGTGATTCCAGAGTCTTCACGGCGACGGCTGCGGACGGCACTGAAATCTCAGAAGGGGCGGCCCGATTGGATTACGTTTACCAGTTCGTCCACGGTGAAGAATTTCGTGGCCCTGCTGGGCGAAAGCCGCGGGCCGGGGCGCCCGCGCCACATGGGCAAGGAAACTGACCGGGTGCGGTTCGCTTCCATTGGGCCGATTACTTCGTCTACTCTGCGGGAGCTTGGCTTGCCGGTGGACCTGGAAGCGGTGGAATACACGATTCCAGGACTTATCAAAGCCATGGTTCGGTGCCGACTCTAGGGTGCCGATGGCCAATTTACAGGGGAGGCAGGGTTGCCGCTAAAGCGTATTTTCCTACTACTGGGTGTGGCCTTGGCGGCTGCTTTCATGTTTGCCCAAACCACGCCTTCCAATTTCCCACCGCATGAGCTTTTGCAGCGCATTCATGCCGACGGCCTGCGGGCGCACATGGCATTTCTGGCGGACGATCTACTGGAAGGGCGCGCCACCGGCACACGCGGGTATCAACTGGCGGCAAATTATGTGAGGGCCCAATTCGAGGAGATGGGTTTGAAGCCAGTGGGAGTAAATGGGACATACTTCCAGAATGTTCCCTTTCG
>Ga0335084_10000123_pt1 | contig 53675 bp, 45 predicted proteins | sample Lox_Sample_44_FD_206721 | JGI IMG/M metagenome (GOLD analysis project Ga0335084, IMG submission 206721) | Soil microbial communities from Loxahatchee National Wildlife Refuge, Florida, United States - Lox_Sample_4.4 | ecosystem: Environmental > Terrestrial > Soil > Wetlands | place: USA...
AGTCGATCATCGTGCCGGTCCTCGTGCCCCGGATCGATCCGATCTTCGGCCCGACGCGGCCCCTCGACTACTGGTCGGCGAGCACCGACGTCGCGAACCTGGCGCACGCCTGGAACGTCAACTTCTCCAACGGCAACGTCGACAGCGACGCGAAGGAGTTCGGCGACTTCGTCCGGGCGGTTCGCGTTCCGTAGAGATCAGGCGCGACTCACGGCATTCCGACTCAGGGGGTTCCGAACGTACTGGCGATGAGGGCGAATCGTTCGCCCTGCGTCTTGCCCTTGAGGACCCCGATGCCCGGCGCGTACCACTTCGTCTCGGGCGCGCCTGGCAGCTGGCTCGTCTCGAGCACCTGGATCGCGTTGGCGAACCGGCCGGCCGGAACACCGACCGCCTTGCCCACCGCCTTCACGGTGTCCGTCTCGTCCACCACGGGCAGGAGGTCCTCGGGCTTGTACGTGTCGCCGACGGCGGGATTCGGCGGCATGAAAAGGCCCGGCATCGACGCGTTCGCCGTCTCGGCCGGATCGCCCGGCGTCGTCGGCCCGCCGACGAGCCAGCTTCCCTCGTGGGCGGTGACGACGCCGTTCTCGTACTCGTCGACCACCTCGCCGAAGTAGTACACGGCGCCGTCGTCGGCCTGGGCGAAGAAGTTCTGGGAGATCTCGCTCAGCTGGCCGCCCTGGAACTCCGTCTCCTGAAGGACGTGGCAGGGAACGTCGGCGCCGGCGAGCTGAAACGTCCTCGTCTCCGACTTGTAGATGTCGACGATCACGGTTTTCGCCTTGTCCTTCGAGCCCGCGAAGACCTTCACGGCGCCGGGCGGGAAGGGATGGAGCGGATTGGTGATGTCGAGTGGATGGCTGAACGTCGGCGGGGCGGCGTGCGACCAGGTGGAAACACCGGCAACGAGCACGATCCACGCCACCATGAGAGCGCTGCGCATCATGGGACCTCCTTGGTGATCTGCACCAGCTCGGACCTGTCCCCGTTGGGTTCGACCGTCAACAGGTTCCCGACGCCGGCGACGTAGAATTTGTCCGAAACGTCCCCCGGCGCGATCGGAGCCGACTCCGTCGTCTTGAGACAGTGGTCGAATGCCCCAAACGGGACGGTGACGGATTCGTCGAGCCCCGTGACCTCCGCGAGATCCTCGGCTTCGCCGAGCAGGAACTCCTGGCGGTAGAAGTCGCCGAGCGCCGGATGCGCTTCCATGACGATGCCCGCCTGCGCCCCGTCGATACCCGCCGTCCACGTGCCGGACAGATCGACGGGCAAGCCGCGATCGACGAGCGTCGTGTTCTCCCCGAAGTACCACACGTTGCCGTCGTCGTCCTGGGCGAACCAGTCGCGGGTGTCCTCGAGCACCACACCGTCGAGCTTGGACCCGGAGTCGTGCCGCGTCCTCTTCCGTCTCGGCGACGATGCGGCCGCCGGCGGCGGGAGGTGAGATCCCGCGCGCGCCTTAGATCCCGCGATGAACCGGACGTCGACCGCGCCAGGCGTCTTGCCGCGGCGCCCGGGGTCTGTCATGCAACGGCCCTTTCTATCCACCCCACGCTGGAGGAATGAACGATGCGCCCCATGTTGCTCCTGCTCGGCCTCACGTGCCTTGCCTCGCTCGCTGCATCGACCGCGCGGGCGACACCCGTCGCCTTCGCGCGCGGCGAGTTCGGCGTCGACTGGACGTCGGCGGGTGTCGGCGCCATCGGCTCGGACGATGCGTCCATCACGATCAGTGGCGTCACCGGGACGGTCAAGAGGGCCTACCTCTACTGGCACGGCGTCGACGGGCTCGACGCCGGGGGTGACGGCATCTACGACAACGAGAGCATCTCGTTCAACGGCAACGCCGTGACGGGCGTGTCGCTGGGCGACGCTCCGACGAACTGCTGGGGCGACGGCGCCAGCCGGGCGTTCCGCGCCGACGTGACGCCGTTCGTGACGGGCGACGGCGCGTACACGGTCTCGGGTCTCGCCTCGAAGCCGGGGCACGACGCGAACGGCGCGTCGCTCGTCGTCATCTTCGACGACGGCAACCGGGCCAACAACCGCGACCTGATCTTCTTCGAGGGCAACGATTCGAACAACCCCGAGCAGTTCCCGGGCGAGGACGACGGCTGGCACGCCCTGCTCGCGACCATCACCTACAACGGCGGCACGGTGCACGCGCAGCTCCACGTCGCCGACGGGCAGGACTTCGAGGACAGCGATCTCACGTTCATGTCCGGCTCCGGGAGCCTCACCGTCCCCGACGACGAGACCCACTGGGACGGGACGACGGTGCCGCTCGGCGCCGGCAACCGGTCGCCCAACGGCAGCCTGTGGGACATCCACGACTTCGACGTGACGTCGCTGTTCGGCGCGCCCGGCACCTACGCCCTGAATCTCGATGGTCAGGACCCGGTCGACGACTGCCTCGGCCTCGTGCTCGTCTTGATCGATCTGCCGGCCGGCGCCGGCCCGCTGTGCGGGCGCGTGCCGAGCACGACCTGCCGCGCGCCGGGCCGCGGGAAGGCGCGCCTCGCCGCCAAGAACAAGTCGCCCGACACGAAGGACGTGCTCGAGTGGCGCTGGGGCAAGGGCGACGCGAGCGCCAAGACCGACTTCGGCGATCCGCTGACGGACACGCGCTACGCGCTCTGCGTCTACGATCAGGGCGGGGAGCACCTCGTGACCCACCTCGAGGTTCCCGGCGGCGTCACGTGCGGCGGCAAGCCGTGCTGGAAGGCGAGCAAGAAGGGGTTCAACTACCGCGACAAGAACGGTGCCCTGGACGAGGTCGCCCTCGTCTCCGGCGAGGCCGGCAAGGCCAAGGTCAACGCCAAGGGCAAGGGGGCCGAGCTTGGCTTCGGCGCGTTCCCCCTGACGCTCCCCATCGTCGTGCAGCTCCAGGCGAGCAACAACGAGTGCTGGAGCGCGACCTACAGCAAGGCCAAGAAGAACACGAGTACGCTCGTCAACGCGAACTCCGACTGAGACGACGCGTCAGGCGCCGAGGCGCGTGCCGTCGGCGATCGCGAGCGGCCCGGGACCCGGGTGCGCGATCGCGACGTCGCCCGTCACGACCACGTCGCGGCCGAAGCGGACGTCGCCGCGCACGCGCAGGCGCGTGGCGCCGACCAGCGACGGCGCGCCGTGCGGAAAGCGCGCCTCCAGGTCCTGCACGCGACGATAGAAAGCGCCGTCGAGATCGACGAGCGGGCTCGGGCCGCGGCGCCTGGGTGACAGCACGACGCGATAGTCGTCCGTGAGGTCGTAGACGTCGGACCACAGGACGAGAAGGTCGCCGGTCGTCTTCACGGGGACGAAACGCGCCCGCGACACCCGCACCGCGCGCGCGCCCTCGAACACCGAGATCGCCGCGCCCATGGCCGTCTCGAGCTGGATCACCTTCGGCGACGCGGGATCGGCCGGGTCGACCGGCTTCTCGTTCGTGATCATCGGCAGGCCGAGCACGCCGCCCGTGCGGTCGAGCACGTCCTTCAGCGTGCGGAGGTTCACCCACAGGTTGTTCGCGTTGAAGAACTTGTGGCGCGTGGTGTCCTGGAACTCGTTCGTCTCGGTCTCTGGACACTGCGCGATCTCGCGCAGCATGAGGCGTCCATCCTTCAAGCGCGCGAGGTGGCCGCCCTTGCGGTCCGCCTCGGTGCGATCGATCACCTCCATCAGGAACGGCACGCGCTCGGCGGCGACGTAGCCGAGGATGTCGACGTCGAGGACGGCTCCCAGGTTGTCCGAGTTCGAGACGAACATGTACTCGAAGCCGCGCGCGAGCAGCGCGTCGAGGAGACCGGACGTCAGGAGCGCCGCGTAGATGTCCCCGTGGCCCGGTGGACACCACTCGTGCTCGGGGTCCGCTGGCCACGCGACCGGCGTTCCGTCGCTGGCGAGGATGCGCGGTACCTTGTGCTGGAGGAAGTCGTCCGGGAGATCCGTCGCGAGGTCCGGGTAGCGGGCCAGGACGCCGAGCGAATCCTCGCGCGTACGAAAGCTGTTCATGAGCACCAGCGGCAGCCGCGCGCCGAACGTGCGCCGGAGGTGCAGCGTCTGGCGGACGATGACGTCGAGGAACGAGAGGCCCTGCTTGGCGGGCAGGAGCGACTTCGCCCTCGTCATCCCCATGCTCGTCCCGAGGCCGCCGTTCAGCTTCACGACGACCGCTTTCGCGAGCGCCGCCCGGCCCGCGTCGGCGTAGCGCGCGAGCGCCGATGCGTCGGGCACCTCCGTCACCGGATCGATCTCGGCGGCGGAGACCTTCCCCTGCTGTCCGGCGCGCAGCAGCTCGTAGTAGTGACGGAAGATCCGGATCGCGACGGCCGGCTCGCCGGCGGCCTCCATCTTGGCCTGGAAGGGCGCGAACGCGTTCGTGCTCACCCGATCGAAGGTAGCAACTTCACCCGCGGGAGGCACGCCGTCGATCCTTGCCATTCCGGATCGTCTCGTGGTCGTGCAGGTCCACCACCCCGAGAAGCTGCGCTGAGGGGCTGTCGATCCGGGCCCATGCCGTTCGTCCCATGAGTGGAGGATCTTGATGAAGCGATTCATGCTGCTGATGCTCGACGGCGAGGTGTCGCGCGACTGGCGCGACGAGCAGTGGCTCGAGGCCTACAAGCGCATGAGCGCATGGAGGGAGGAGGTCGCGGCCCGCGGCCACCGGCCCGTCGGCGAGCCGCTTCGCACCGACGCCGAGGGGTTCCGGGTGCGCCGGCGCGGCGGCAAGCTGACCGTGACGGACGGCCCCTTCATCGACGCGAAGGAGCTGGTCGGCGGCTACATCATCGTCGAGTGCAACACGGCGGCCGAGGCGCTGGAGATCGCGAAGGCCTGCCCTGCGGGCGAGTGGGGCACGGTCGAGGTGCGCCCGCTCCGCGTCCCACCGCCCCTGCCCTGAGAAAGCGAGGCACGTCATGCCGCCCGCCTACATCGACCCGCTGGCGCCCGGTCTGGTCGAGGCATGGATGGACGCGCTGCGCACGCCGCTTTTGTGGCTCCTCACGGGGATGGCCTGTGGAACGATCCTCGTGACGCTGCTCGTCGTGCTCGAGGCCGTGCGGTCACGCCGTCGTCGGAAGCCGTCGAATCGCGGAACGGTCGTTCGTCTCCGAGGGAGGGGGGATCATGCGCTACATGCTGCTCATCTACTCGAACCACGCCGAATGGGACGCGCTCAGTGAAGCGGAGCAGGCGGCGGTCATGCGGGGGCACGCCGAGCTCGACGCCGACCTCCGGCGCGCCGGCAAGTACGAGACCTGCGACGCCCTCGCACCCACGACGTGCGCCACGACGGTGCGCGTGCGATCGGGCAAGACCCTCGTGACCGACGGCCCCTTCGCAGAGACGAGAGAGCAGCTCGGTGGCTTCTACGTCGTCGACGCGCGCAATCTCGACGACGCGATCGCCATCGCGTCGCGCATCCCGACCGCACGCAGCGGCTCGATCGAGATCCGCCCCATCGCGGAGATCGAGGTGCCGTCATGAAGTTCCTGCTCATGCTGATCAGCGACGAGCTCGCCTGGCAGAGCCTGCCGGCGGCCCAGCAGGAAGCGGTGGTCGCCCGTCACGGCACGTTCGAGCGCGACCTCACCGCGCAGGGCAAGTTCCTCGGGTGCAACGCGCTCGGCCCGAGCCGTGACGCGAAGACCGTCCGGCTCCACTCCGACGGCGCACACGTCGTGACCGACGGCCCCTACGCCGAGGCGAAGGAGTTGATCGGCGGCTACTACCTCATCGAATGCGCCTCCATGGACGAGGCCGTCGCGTGGGCCAAGCGCGTGCCGAACCCGTTCGGGAGCGTCGAAGTGCGCGCGGTGTGGGAGCCGGCCTCATGAGGTACCTGGTGACGATGAGAGACGAGGCCATAGCGTGGGCAAAGCGGCTCGTGGCCGGCAACACCGCCTGTGAGGTGCGACGGGTCTGGGAGTGAGCTACATGCCATGGCGGCGCCACGATGGAGACGGCCGACATCGAACGCTTCTATCGCGAGGAGTGGGGGCGCGTGCTCGCGACCGTCATCCGGCTCCTCGGCGACTTCCACGTCGCCGAGGAGGCGGTCCAGGACGCCTTCGCCGCCGCGCTCGAGCGCTGGCCGCGCGAGGGCGCACCGACCAACCCGCGCGCCTGGGTCATCTCCACCGCCCGCAATCGCGCCATCGACGTGCTCCGGCGCACGGGTCGCTTCGAGGCCATCCGCACCGAGCTCGGCCACATCTCCGAAACGCACGCGGACCTCGCCGTGAGCGACGTCGCCATCCCGGACGAGCGGCTCCGCCTGATCTTCACGTGCTGCCATCCGGCGCTCGCGCCGGAAGTGCAGACGGCGCTCTCGCTGCGCACGCTGTGCGGGCTCTCGACCGACGAGATCGCGCGCGCCTTCCTGGTCCCGTCGCCGACCATGGCGCAGCGCCTCGTGCGCGCGAAGCGGAAGATCGCCGAAGCGCGCATTCCCTACGAGGTCCCGCCGCCCGACGCGCTGCCCGAGCGGCTCGGCGCCGTCATGACGGTGATCTACCTCGTCTTCAACGAGGGCTACGCAGCGACGGCCGGCGACGCGCTCGTGCGCGCCGACCTCTGCCACGAGGCCATCCGTCTCGCGCGGCTCGTCTGCGAGCTCCTCCCGGCCGAGTCGGAGCCGCGGGGTCTGCTCGCCCTGATGCTCCTCCACGACGCGCGCCGCGCCGCGCGCACCGCGGCCGACGGGTCGCTGGTCCTGCTCGAGGACCAGGATCGCTCGCGCTGGGATCGCGCCCGGATCGACGAGGGGCTGGCGCTCGGCGCGAGCGCGCTCCGCGCCTCGCCGCCCGGGCCGTACGCGGTCCAGGCAGCGATCGTGGCGGAGCACGCGCGCGCGCAGCGCGTCCAGGACACGGACTGGCGACGCATCGTCGGGCTGTACGATCTGCTCGTGCGCCTCCAGCCGTCGCCGGTCGTCGAGCTGAACCGCGCCGTCGCGGTCGCGATGGCCGACGGTCCGGAAGCCGGCCTCGCCATCCTCGACCGCCTCCGCGACGTCCCCCAGCTCCGCGAGTATCACCTGCTGCCCGCGTCCCGCGCCGATCTGCTGCGACGCCTCGGGCGCCGTGCCGAAGCACGTGAGGAGTACGAGCGCGCGCTGGCGCTCGCCGAGAACGGCGCCGAGCGCGAGTTCCTGTCGCGGCGGATCGCGGAGTGCCGGACGCACTGAGCGGCTTGCGCGGGGGGCGCGCGCCGCGCTAGCGAGGTCGCATGTCGACCCGCGATCAGAATCTGGCTCTCGTGCGTCGCTTCTGGGATACGCTGTACGCGCACGAGTTCGCCAAGATCGGCGCGTTCTTCACCGACGACGCCGAATACGACGACGTGCCGATCCCGGCGGCCAAGGTGGTGGGGCCGGCCGCGATCATGCGCAAGCTCGAGATCGGCCTCGGTCGCGTGCCGAAGCACGTCCACCACGTGCACCGCATGGTGGCCGACGAGGCGACGGTCGTGACCGAGCACACCGAGGACTGGTGCTTTGCGCCCGATCACGTGGTCCCGCTGCCGTTCGTGTCGGTGCAGGTGTTGCGCGACGGGAAGATCGCCCTGTGGCGCGACTACAGCAACATCGACACGCTCATCTCGGCCGCGCCCGCGTGGTGGCTCGAGCACGTGACGTCGAGCTGGAGCGCCTGACGCGTCACTCGCGATGGCGCTCGGGTAACGGGCAGAACGCCCCCTCCGAGAAGCCCTGGGCCCCGACGTCGAACACGCGATTGTAGCGCGAGCGATAGTTCTCCCACGCGATCGCCGCACTGATCTCGACCATCTGCGCGTCGTCGAAATGCTGCCGGAGCGCCGCGAAGAGGTCCTCCGGCACGTCGGCGGGCGTCCGACTCAACGCGACCGCGAGCCGGAGCACGAGCTTGTCGACGTCCGAGAAGTGCGGGCTCTCCTCGAAGCGAGGAACGTCGTGGAGCTGCTCTTCGGTGAGTCCGGCCGCTCTGCCGACGGCAGAGCCGATGTCGATTCAAAAGGGACAGCCGATGAGCATCGCGGCTTTGATGCTCGCGAGCGTCTTCAGGCGCTGCGGCACACGGCTCGCGCGGCCGAGGAAGAACTCGTAGGCGCCGCTCGCCTGGAAGATCTGCGGGTTGTGCGCGGAGATGGTCATCGGCTCCGGGACCTTTCCGACCATCCGGCGCGCCACGCGGTAGAAGATCCGCGTGAGGAGGCCGGCCCGCTCGGGCGGCACGCCCGCGACGCGTGCCATCAGCGATGCTCCTTCCGTCTCATGCGCGATGGAACCTCGGCAGGCAGAGAATGGCCAGCAGGATCGCCGGCGCGAAGACGCCGGGCAGATCGACGAGCCAGTGGTCTGCGGGCAGCCTCCCGGCCGTGATGTCCGCCACGTGCAGCAGCGCGTGGGCGACGTAGAAGAACGTCGCGCCGTAGAGCACGCCGCGGCGCGCGGCCGGAACCTCGGCGGCGACGCACATGCCGACCCCGACGGCGGTGTACGCACACCCGATGTCGCGCACGAAGTGGAGGTTCAAAGGACCCGTGTCGGGGACGCGGGCCGGCAGGTTCCGGTACCAGCCCTCCGGATTCGCGAGCATCCAGCATCCGTTCCCGACGTTCCCGAGTCCCAGGATCCACAGCAGGAGTCGCATGGTCGGCTTCTCTCAGACCGGAAGACGAACGGGAAGCCCGCGGCGTGACACGGGCTCGCCCGTTGACCCGGTTCCGCGGCGCCTGCACCGTGCCCCGCGATGCTCGTCGATACGCACTGCCACATCATGCCGGACCGGCTCGCGAGCGCGATCCGGCGCTTCTTCGTTGCCCGAACACCTCGTGCACCATTGCGGAGTCGGCGAACGGCATCCGGCAGCTCGGGCTCAGCGACCGCGCGCTGCGCGCGATCCTCGGCGAGAACGCCGCGCGGCTCGTGCCGTAGCTACGGCGCGGCGCGCAGCTCGACGACGGAGATCTCCGGCGGCACGCGGAAGCGAACCGGCACGATGCTCGTCCCGAGCCCGGGGGTGACGAAGAGGTGCCGGCCGTCCTCGACGACGTGGCCGATCGCGTAGCGCTGCCCGTAGCGCGACGGCACGATCAAGCGGCCGACGAGCGGCAGGCACACCTGACCGCCGTGCGTGTGGCCGGCGATCGTGAGCGCGAGGCGCTCCGGCATGCGCGGAAAGACGTCGGGATTGTGCGTGAAGGCGACGACGGGCGCGTCGTCGGTCACCTCGGCGAGCGCGCCGTGCACGTCGTGACGTCCCTCCCAGAAGTCGCTCACGCCGGCGAGCCAGAAGCGGCCGTGCGGGCCGTCGATCGGGATCGCCTGGTCCTCGAGGGTCGTGATGCCGGCGCCGGCGAGCGCGCGCTGCACGCGTCCGACGTCGAACCACCAGTCGTGGTTGCCGAGCACGGCGTACACGCCGAGCGGTGCGTGCAGCCCGCGCAGGACGGCAGCCGTCTCCTCGGGCGGAACGAAGGTGCCGCCTGGAATGCCCTTGATCACGTAGTCGCCCGCGAGGAGCACGAGGTCCGCGCCGGCGGCGTTCGTCTCGTCGACGATGCGCCGCAGCTTGTCGATGCCGTTCCACGGCGAGCCCACGTGCAGATCGGCGAGCACGGCGATGCGGAGACCGTTCAATCGAGACGGCCAGCGTTCGAGCGGCAGCACGTAGCGCTCCACGCGAAGCGACGCCGGCTCGATCCAGAAGGCGCGCAGCCCGAGCCCGAGGGCGGCGATGCCCACGAGCAGCCCGAGCCATCCCCACCATCGCCGCCGCATCGGGGTGTCGAGGTAGCACAGGGAGGGGGTCAAGTAAGGATCACTCGCCCCTTGACATCGAGGCGAAAAAAGAGCGAAACAGGATCCATGTCCGCCGCCGCCCTTCTCGACCGGCTCGGCCGTCCCGGGGACATCCGATTAGGTGCCTCGCCCCGGGGCGGCCACCCCCTCCTTCCCACGGGCATCGCGGCGCTCGACGCTGCGACGGGCGGCGGCATCCCACGTGGACGCATGACCGAGCTCGCCGGGCGGCGGAGCACCGGCCGAACGGGGCTCGCCTGCGCCATCGCGGCGCGGGCGACGCAGGCCGGAGAGGTCGTCGCCTGGATCGATCCCGCCAACTCCCTCGACCCCGAGGCCGCCACCACCACCGGCCTCGTCCTTGCCCGCGTGCTCTGGGTCAGACCCCGGTCCGAGCACGACGTCCCACCAGCCGCCGAGTGCCTCCTCGGCGCGGGCGGCTTCGGCCTGGTCGTCCTCGACCTCGCCGAAGCCGCCCACCCCTCCACTCCCTGGCCGCGGCTCGTGCGCGCCGCCGAGCGCACGCGCACGACGCTGCTGGTGCTCACCTCGCATCGTCAGGCCGGCGCGCACGCGGCGCTCGGGCTCGAGATCACCACCCGGCGTGCCGAGTGGCATCGCGATACCGGACGCCCGACCCTTCTCGCCGGCATCACCGCCGCGCTCACCGTCACCCGAAACCGCATCGGCATTCCCGGCCGCGCGCTCACCCTGAGGCAAGCCGCCTGTGCGTGATCGCCGCCGGCCATGCCCCGCATCGCCTGCCTCGTCGTGCCCGATCTTCCCGTGGCCGCCCTTTGCCGCGCTGATCCCGATTGTGCAGCCCGTCCCCTCGTCCTCACCGACGCCCCCGGACCACACGCGCGCGTCGTCGCCGCCTCGGCGAGCGCCCGCGCGCTCGGCATCCGTCCCGCGAAGCACACCGCTGCACAGGCTCGTGCACTTCTTGCTCAGCTGATCGTCCGCCGGCGCGACGCCGCGGCCGAGGCATCGGCCGCGCACGCGCTCGTCGACGTCGCCGCATCGCTCGCGCAGCGCATCGAGGTCGCCGCGGACGCCACGGTCTTCCTCGACGCCGAGGGATCGACCCATCTCGCCGGCACCGAAGCCGGGCTCGCGACGGCGCTCGTCGCGCGCGCGGCGCGCGTGGGGCTCGAGGCGCGCGCTGCGGTGGCGTCGAGCATGACGGTGGCGCGGCTCGCCGCCCGTCACGGTCACGGCACCGAGGTCGTGCCCGCCGGCAGCGAGCGGGGATTCCTGGCGCCGTTGCCGCTCGCCTGCCTCGACCCCGCCCCCGACGTCGCCGTGACGCTCGCGCGCTGGGGCATCCGCACGCTCGGCGAGCTCGCACTCCTCCCGACGGGCGAGGTCGCCACGCGGCTCGGACCGCCGGGCGTGCCGCTCATCCGCGCCGCGCGTGGCGAGGACGAGCGCCCCCTCATGCCGGCGGCGATCGCCGGCGACGTCGAGGAGTCGGTCGTGCTCGAGCACGCGATCGACAACCTGGAGCCGCTCCTGTTCGTGCTGCACGGCCTCGTCCTGCGCGCCGTCGAGCGGCTCGGCCTCGCGGGCATCGGCTGCGCGCGGCTCGGTCTCGCGCTCGAGCTGGACGACCGGAGCCGCGATGCGCGCACGATCCCGCTCGCCGCGCCCACCCGCGACGTGAAGACGCTCCTCGGCTGTCTGCGCGTCGAGCTCGAAGCGCACCCGCCGCGCGCGGCGATCGTGAAGCTCACGATCGTCGCCACGCCGGCGCTCGTGCGCGCCACACAGCTCGGTCTCTTCGCCCCGGCGGGGCCGTCGCCCGAGCGGCTCGCGACCACGCTCGCGCGGCTGGGCGCGATGTGCGGCACGGAGGGCGTGGGCACGCCCGTCGTCGTCGACTCGCACCGCCCGGGCGACGCGGCCGTGGCGCCGTTCACGCTGCCGTCCGCGACGCTACCGGACCGCACGGCGGAGTCGTCGTGCCGCCTCGTCATCCGCGCGCTCCGTCCGCCGCAGCCGCTCCAAGTGTTCACCGAGCGCGACGCGCCGAGCTTCGTGCGCGGTGCGGGGCTCGGCGGTCGCGTCGTCGGCGCCGCGGGCCCCTGGCGCGTCACCGCCGAATGGTGGGACGACGCGCCCGTCGTGCGCGACTACTACGATCTCGAGCTCACCGACGGCGGGATCTACCGCTGCTTCCGCGATCGCCGATCGGGGGAGTGGTTCGTCGATGGGGCGTACGACTGACTCTCACCATGTCGATCAATCATGCCCACGACTGAGCATCCGTCCCTCTGGCCACTCGACGCCGAGGCGGCTATGGTCACCGCATGGCGACGATCGTCCGATGGAACGGCGCTGATCTCCCCGAGGAGCTTCGGCGACTTCCTGCAGGACGCTACGTCGTCGAGTCGGTCGACGACATCCCGCCCCTCACGCCCGAGGAGGATGCAGGCATCGAGCTTGCCCTCACCACACTCGAGCATGGAGGCGGAGTGGACGATCCCGACGTCCAGCGGCGCATCATCGCTCCGTTGCGTCGCTGAGAATCGTCTACCCTCCGCAAGCGATCGAGGATCGTCAGGCGTTCGTCGCGCATGTTGCGGCAAGCAACCTCGGTGCGGCGATGAGCATGGCCGAGGGCGTCTTTCGTGTCGTGCATCGACTCGCGCGCGGAGAGTTCGACGGACCGGAGCAACGGCTTCGGTCGGAGCAAGTCATCAGGAGCTGGCCCGTCCATCCGTTGCGGATCTACTACCGGCGCACTACGGACACATTCCAAGTCCTGCGCGTGTACCGCCAAGCGCGTCGCCCGATCGCGAAGTAGCAGGAGATCCGCTCGCGCCGTGGCCCGGCCATGCCCGGCTCTGACTACGTCGAGCTGCGCTGCCGGAGCGCGTTCAGCTTCCTGGCGGGTGCGTCGCTGCCCGAGGATCTCGCCCTTCGCGCGGCCGCGCTCGGCTACGACGCGATCGCGCTCGCCGACTGCGGGGGCGTCTACGGGGCGCCGCGCTTCTTCCAGGCGGCCAGGCGCGCCGGTGTACGCGCGATCGTTGGCGCCGACGTGCCGGTCGCCGGCGCCGGCGTGCTGCATCTCCTGGTCGAGAGCGCCGTGGGCTATCGCAACCTCTGCCGCCTGCTCACCGCGGGCGCGCTCGGCCGTCCCAAGGGCGACGCGCGGGTCGACTGGACGCAGGTCGAGGAGCACGCGGCCGGGCTCGCCTGTCTCGCGGGCGGCGAGGACGGCGTGCTCGCCGATCCGGCGACGGCGCCGGCGAACTTGCATCGTCTCGCCGGCATCTTCCCCGACCGCCTCGCCGTCGACGTGCACCATCATCGTGACCGCGCAGGCGCTCGCTTCGCACGCCGGCTGGCGGACCTGGCCGAGACACACCGCGTTCCCGTCGTGGCGACCAACGACGTGCGGCACGCGACGCCACGGGATCGCCCGCTCCTCGACGTCCTCATCTGCATCCGCCTCGGCACGACGGTGGACGCGGCCGGGCGCCGGCTGCTCGCGAACGCCGAACGACACCTGAAGTCCGCCGCCGAGATGGCGGCGCTCTTCCGCGACACGCCGGCGTGGATCCGCGAGAGCCGCCGCATCGCCGAGCGCTGCGCCTTCACGCTCGCCGACCTGCCCTATCGCTTCCCCGACTATCCGCTGCCGCCCGGCGAGACGCCGCAGGGCTTCCTGCGCGAGCTCACGTTCGCGGGCGCGCGTGAGCGCTGGCGGCCCGTCACGCCGCGCATCCGCCGCCAGCTCGAGCACGAGCTCGCCGTCGTCGCCAAGCTCGACCTCGCCGGCTACTTCCTCATCGTCTGGGACATCGTCCGCTTCTGCCGCGAGCGCGGCATCCTGTGTCAGGGGCGCGGATCGGCGGCGAACAGCGCCGTCTGCTACGCGCTCGGCATCACCGCCGTCGACGCCGTGGCGATGGACCTGCTCTTCGAGCGCTTCCTCTCCGAGGAGCGCGGCGAATGGCCGGACATCGACCTCGATCTGCCCTCCGGCGATCGCCGGGAAGAGGTGATCCAGTACGTCTACCGCCGCTACGGCGAGCGCGGCGCCGCCATGACGGCGACCGTCGTCAGCTATCGCACGCGCAGCGCCGTGCGCGAGGTGGGCAAGGCGCTCGGCCTGGGGCTCGATCAGGTCGATCGGCTGGCCAAGCTCCTGCGCGCGCACGGCTGGCACGACCAGCACGACGAGCTGGCGGCCCAGCTCCGCAACGGCGGCGTCGATCCCGCGGCGCCGCGCATCGCGCTCCTGGTCGAGCTCGTCCGGCAGATCCAGAGTCTGCCGCGTCACCTCGGCCAGCACACCGGCGGCATGGTGATCGCCGCCGGCAGGCTCGACGACGTCGTGCCGCTCGAGCCGGCCGCGATGGCCGGCCGGCACGTGATCCAGTGGGACAAGGACGACTGCGCCGACCTCGGGCTCATCAAGGTCGACCTCCTCGGCCTCGGCATGATGGCGGCGCTCGAGGAGGCGATCCCGCTCGTGCGCGAGCACGAGGGCGTGGAGGTCGACCTCGCGCACCTGCCCCCCGACGATCCGAAGGTCTATGCCATGCTCCAGCGCGCCGACACGATCGGCGTCTTCCAGGTCGAGAGCCGCGCACAGATGGCGACCCTGCCGCGCATGAAGCCCGATCACTTCTACGACCTCGTCGTCGAGGTCGCGATCATCCGTCCCGGCCCCATCGTGGGACAGATGGTGCATCCCTATCTGCGCCGGCGTGCGGGGCGCGAGGCCGTGACGTACGCGCATCCCGCGCTCGAGCCCATTCTCGCGCGCACGCTCGGCGTGCCGCTCTTCCAGGAGCAGCTCCTGCGCATGGCGATGGCCGTCGCCGGCTTCACGGGCGGCGAGGCCGAGGAGCTCCGTCGCGCGATGGGCTTCAAGCGCTCGGAAGCGCGCATGCAGGCGATCGAGGCGCGCCTGCGCGCCGGCATGACCGCACACGGCATCGCCGGCACGACGCAGGACGACATCGTGCGCGGCATCACGTCGTTCGCGCTCTACGGCTTCCCCGAATCGCACGCGGCGAGCTTCGCGCTGCTCGCCTACGCGTCGGCGTACCTGAAGGCGCACCACCCGGCCGCGTTCTACTGCGCGCTGCTCAACGCGTGGCCGATGGGCTTCTACCACCCGGCGACGCTCGTGAAGGACGGCGAGCGGCACGGCGTGCGCTTCCTGCCGATCGACGCCGAGCGCTCGGCGTGGCGGTGCACGATCGAGTCCGGCGCCGTGCGGCTCGGCCTGCGCTACGTGAAGGGCCTCCGCGCCGCCGCCGCCGAGCGGATCGTCGCGGCGCGGCCCTGCACGTCGGTGGGCGACCTCGCCCGGCGCGCGCTCCTCGAACGCGACGAGCTGGATGCGCTCGCGCACGCGGGCGCGCTCGCGCCCTTCGGCCTCTCCCGGCGCGAAGCCCTCTGGCAGGCGTCGGCGGTCGAGCGCGATCCGACCTCGCTCCTCGCCCGCACGCGACCGGAACGCTCCGGGTCTCCGCTTCCGCCCATGTCCCCCTTCGAGGAGACGGCCGCCGACTACGCGACGACGGGCCTCACGACGGGCCCGCACGTCATGGCGTACCTCCGCGATCGGCTGCGCGCCGAAGGCGTGGTCGCGACGTGCGACCTCGCGCGCGTCCGCGACGGCGCGCGGGTGCGCGTCGCCGGTCACGTGATCGTCCGCCAGCGACCCGGCACGGCGAAGGGGATGTGCTTCCTCACGCTCGAGGACGAGACGGGCACGGCGAACGCCTTTCTCACGCCGCCCACCTACGAGCGCTGGCGCGTGCTGCTCAACACTTCCCCGCTCGTGGAGGTGGCGGGCCAGCTCGAGCATCGCGACGGCGTGACGCACGTGCGCGTCGCGTCGCTGCGGCGGCTCGACGCGGTCCCGGAGCTCCCCGAAGGACACGACTACCGCTGACGGTTGCCGAGCACGGCCGCCGCAGCTTAGACGAGAGAGACGATGCGTCTCGATCTCGACGGCGAGCCGGTCCACACGCGCGCCCAGAGCGCCCTCGTGCGCCGCCGGAACGACGGAAAGCTCGAGGCGCAGGGTTCGCTGCTGGACCTCCGCACGCGCGGCTTCCTCCCGGTCGGGGGCAGCATGCAAGGGATGGGCATCATCCACCACATGGAGCTCGCCTGGGTGGTCGAGCCGGCCACCGGCACGATCGAGCGCTGGACGCCGATGCAGCCCACCGTCGCGTTCGAGGCTTCGCCCGAGACCGCCGGCGAAAGCTGCCGGGACCCGATCGATCGCTTGGCCGCGCTCGGGACCACGACGTCGCTCGGCCGCGGCCTCTCGCAGGCGGTGCGCGACCGCATCGGCGGTCCGCTCGGATGCTCGCACCTGGTCACGCTCGCGCTCTTCATGGACGCCGCGCTACGCGCCGGTCTCGCCGCCCGCAGCAACGCCGCGGCCGCTCCGCCGGGTCCGCTCTTTCGTCGCGACCTCGTCTTCGACGGCCACGAGCGGGAGGGTGGGCGCGTCGACGTCGCGGTGCGCCTGGGCGATCTCCACTGGAACGATCGCGGGCCGCAGGTCCTCGCACCCGAGCGCTTCGCGCTCCACCACGAGCTCGCGGCCGCCGTGACGGCCGATCTCTGGCCGGGCACGCTGGTCGGCGCGCGCGGCGCCGAGCGACGCCGCACGGCCGATCGCTTCGCGGGCGAGGCCTGGACCGACCGCACCGCGCTCCTGGCATCGCTCGTCGGCATGGGGCTCGCGCGTGGCGCGATGAGCGAGCTCGCCTCGCGCCTCGGCGACGGTGCCGATGCGGCGCCGTGGCGAGATGCGTTCGCGATGCTGCCGCCAGCGCTCGTCCAGTGTCGGGCCGCGCACCCCGACGCCTGGCACGACAAGGTCCGCACGACGCCGCGTCATCCGGGGCTCACGGCGCTCCCGGACTCCTGCTACATGTGGCGGCGCGGTGGCGCGCTGGAAGCGATCCGCGGGCGTCACGGCGCCGGCAAGGGTGGACGCTGACGCGCGTGCGCCGATGGACCGGGAGCGTCGCCGCGTGTCTCGTGCTGCTCGCGCTGCCGTCCGCGGCCGCGGCTGGCGCGTGCGACGCGTACGACGAGCATCCGCAGGAGATGGGGCGTCTCCCCGCCGTCCTGCCGGAGCTCTCGGGGCTTGCGGCGAGCCGGCGACACGCCGGCGTCTACTGGGCGCACAACGATTCGGGACACGAGCTCGCGCTGTACGCCATCCGCGAGAACGGGACGCTCGTCGCGTCCTTCCCGCTGCGCGGCGCGAGCGCCGTCGATCCCGAGGACATCGCCACGGGTCCGTGCGCCGCGGCCTCACCTCGCTCCTGCATCTACCTCGCCGACACGGGCGACAACCTGCACGGCCGCAAGCGCGTGCAGATCTTGCGGGTCGAGGAGCCCGACGAGCTGCGCGGTCGCCCGCTCACCGCAACGTCGCTGCCGTTCGCGTACGCGGACGACACGCACGACGTGGAGGCGCTGCTCGTCGATCCGCGCAGCGCCGAGGTGTACGTGGTGACGAAGACCCTCTTCTCGCTCGGCGACCTCTACCGCGTGGAGGGCCTCCGCCCGCGCGCGTTCGGGACCGCCGTCCGGCTCGAGGCCGTCGACGCGCCGCCCGAGCTCGACGCGCTCACGACGGCGGCCAGCGTCCACCCTGACGGCGACCGCGTGCTCCTGCGCACCTATCGCTTCGTGTGGGAGTTCCGCCGTCCGGGCGCGTCGCGGCTGGCCGACGTGCTCGCCACGCGCCCGATCAAAGTCCCGACCGTCGGCCCCGGCCTCGGCGAGGCTGTCGGCTACACGGCCGACGGCACGGGCTATCTCCTCGGCGGCGAAGGCGACCGAAGCGCGCTCTTCCGGGTCACCTGTCGACCGTTGCCCTAGCGCAGACTCCGCAGGCGCTCCGCGATCTGCGTGGTGGCCGAGTTCATCGCGGCCCGGTTCGCTTGACCGAGCGCGCTTGCGGCGAAGGCGTTGCTCGCCTTCCCGATGCCGAACACCGAGAAGCCGCTCGCCGCGGACTCGCTGGTGAAGCTGCCGTTCGCGACCACCGTCGCCGCGATGCGGCCGCTGCCCGGCTGGACCAACTTCAGATCCATCGCGACCGACCCGGTGCGGCGTGCAACCGTGTTGTCGTAGGTGGGGTTCGCCACCGCAAGCGCGGCGCCGGTGGCGGCGGCGGGGGTGTTGCCCGCGATCGCGCCGGCGATGCCAAGCGCCGCGCCGATCGCGCCGGCCGAGCCACCCGTGCTCGAGCCCGTCGCTTCGGCGATCTCGTTGAACTCCGTGACCGATCCGCGAATGACGAAGGGTCCGACCTCACCGCGCTTCAGCATCGAGGACGGCTTGTTGCGGCGATCGTAGTAGTAGTCGTAGTCGACGATGTGGATGTTGCCGACGTTGCCGAGCGCGGTGACGAGCTGGTTCGCGATCGCCGTTCCCATCTGCGCGCTCGCGCCCTGCGGCGGCGGGTTGTAGGCCTGCGCCCTCGGGCCCTCCGGGAGAAGGCCCCAGCCCCAGGGTCCCCAGCCGTACCGCCGGCCGGGCGCCTGGGGCACGTCCCCAGCCGGTGTGCCGTCGGCATCGAACGTGAACGGCTCGACCGTCACCACGTAGTAGGGCTGCGAGGGATCGTAGGGGATGCGCACCACGTCGACCCGCGTCGACTCCGGCGCTTCGCCGGTTGCGCGGACGCCTTGCTTGTTGACGGTTGCGTTGGCGCACGCGCTCGCGAGCGCGGCGAGGGCCAGGATCGAAACCTTCCGCATGAAGCTCCTCCTCATCGGGGCCGCGGAATTGCGGCCGACGCCATGAACAACGCCATCCCCGGAAGGTCACCCCTGTAACAAGCGAACCGGGGGTCGTCCACAGCGACGCGGGCGTGACACCCCTCTCACACCGCAGGCCGCCGGACCCGTCGAAACGTCGAAAGCTTGCCGCCGAACAGGGCCGGTCTGCACATTTTCGTCGCGAGACAAGCGCGCTCGACACGGCGACCGACCAGGCGCCGCCATCCTGGCGTCGCTCCTGCGGGCCCCCCGCTCGGATTCGCGCGCGCGGCACGCTTCTTGGACCTCGGAGGGATCGGCGGTCCTCTTCGGAGTCACTTTGACGGGTTCGAGCGTGGCAGCCGTCCCGTGTGCCTTCGTCCTCATGCGGCCACCGGCCCCCAAGGGTCGGTGGCCGCAGCGTTTGTAGCGACCGCTTCCCCTCAGGGTCCGGCGTCGCGGGTCGCGTCGATCGCCTCGCCGGCCAGGATCAGCAGCCGGTCGTGGAGCGTGCGCGGCACGCGACCGGCTCGCGTCGCCTCCTCGATCCGCTGCACGAAGAGCTGGAGCCGGCGCTCCAGGTCTTGGAGACGCCGGGCATACGCGGTGGCGCGATGGCGATTCGCTCGGACGGCGCGCAGGAGCGCGCGGCCGGCCAGCTTGAGGGCCTTTCTCGCCGGCGATCCGGGCTGCTTCACCTTGCCGTCGACGTCGGGCGCCGCGACCAGGAGGTCGCGGAGGAACAGGAGTCGGCATTCGACCAGGTCGAGCCCGCCGTCCTTCTCGTGCGTGCAGCCGAGGCCTTCGGTGCAGGCGTCGACGGTGCACGGGTCGTCGTCGTCGCAATCCGCCGACGCGCAGGGGCAGCCGCCGGCCTCGCCGGACTCGCCGCTGTCGGTCGGGCAGGCGTCGCAGGCCGTGCCGATCCCGTCGCCGTCGGCGTCGTCCTGATCGGCGTTGGCGACGGTCGGGCAGTCGTCGCACGCGTCGCCGATGCCGTCGCCGTCGGAATCCACCTGCCCGCCGTCCGCGATCTCGGGGCAGACGTCGCAGGCATCGCCCATTCCGTCGTCGTCGATGTCGCTCTGATCGGGGTTGTCGACGCCGATGCAGTCGTCCGTGAACGCGATCCGGCTCGGGCGCGTGGCGCCGTCGTAGAGGAGGCGCACGCTGTGCCCGCCGTCGGTGCAGTGGTTCGTCACCGCGACGCTGAAGGCGAGGTGATCCCCGATCCCGAGCTTCCGCGCCGCGACGTCGAGGTTCACGGGGACGAGGCCGGCGATCGGATCGACGAGCTGGTTCTTCGGGACGAGCGAAGTCACGAAGTCGGCGGTGGCGAGCGTCACGGGCATCCCCGTCGCCGGCACCTTCGAGAGCCGCACGACGACTTCCGCGCAGCCGGGCATGCCCGAGGCGCCCGTCGCGAGGAAGAGCGCGAACGAGATCGGCCCCTTGTTCACTCGTCCCGGCTCGGCGGCGGGCTCCGCGTCGAACGGGCCGAACGTGACCGTCTCGCCCTCGGAGGCCGTCTGGCTGTCCTCCTGCGGCTGCGAGGCGGTGGGCGCGCCCGGCTCCAGCGCCGGCCCGCGGACGAGGTAGAGCGACAGGTCGTCCGCGGCGTGCGCCGCCGCGCCGAGGGTGAGCACGAGCGCGGTCGCGACGACTCGGATCGTGCGACCGGACGCCATCACTGGCTCGCGAGGAGCGCGTCGAGGCCGCTGGTCGCGCCCTGCGCGAGCGACGACAAGGTTCCTCCGACCTCGGTCGCGACGCGGCCGTCGCCGCGTCCCTTGTCGACCAGCTGGGCGAAGCGCGCGAGCTGTTTGCGGGCCCGCTTGAGGCGCCGCTTGGTCGGCGCGAGCAGCTCGGCCGCGCGCGCGAGCGCGAGCGCCCGCTCCACCCGCCGCTCGAGGCGATCGCGGAACCGCGCGCCGCCGAGATCGGCCGGCGACGTGCCGCGCAGGATGCCGTCCATCGCTTCCAGACGGCAGCGCACGGCGCCGAGCTCGGTCGCGGTCACGAGGCAGCTGGGCGGCAGCGTCGTCGTGGTCGAGGTCGTCGCGTCGAGGGTCGTGGTGGTCGTCGTGGTCGTGGTGGCCCCGTTGACCAGCAGCTCGACGCGACTCGGGCGCCCGACCGAGTCGTACATGACCGAGACGTTGCGCTCGCCCCCGCACTCGTTGGTGACGCGCACCTGGAGTACGACGCGATCGCCCGGCGCCGCGAGGGTGGCGTCGCTCACCGCGAGGGGCACGACGATCGCGTCGATCACGCGACGGCGCGGACGAATGGTGGTGACGATGGTCCCGCTCGCGACCGTCGCCTGAGCGGCGCCCGCGAGGCGTCCGAGCGTCGCGGTGACGCGCGCGCAGCCGTCCATGCCCGGACGGCCGGTGCCGAGGAAGACCACCGCGCGCGCGTCGCTCAGCACGACGTCGGCGGCGAACATCGCCGAGGTGAAGGTGGCGAGCAGCGCGTTCTCGCCGGCGGGGATCTTGGTCGAGAGCAGCGCCGTGGCCGCACCCGGCGGCGGCGCCTCGGGTGAGAGCAGCGTCCCGGTCCGCAGATAGTAGAGGTCCTGGGCGCTCGCGGTCGACACCACGAGCGGTACGGCGGCCGCCACGAGAAGCGCGGCGGCGGCACGAAGGGACGCGCGCATCGCGCCTGTACTAGAGCAACCCGCATGCCGCGGGGCGGCCGGGATCGCCGCATGAATCGCGGGTGCGGGCCCGATCATCGACGATCTGGTTGCAGGACTCGCGCAGCCGCGCAAGGTGCGCATGGCCCTCGCCTGGGCGATCGCGCGAGCCCTTGAGGAGCCGGACGCGAGAGGGCTAGAACCACTCCATGACCTTCATGACCGAGCGCGCGCTGTCGCCGCGCGAGTTCCTCGACGAGTGCATCGCGTTCAAGCAGAACCAGCCCGGCGCCGGCCGCTTCTTCATGGCGCTCATGGGCGGCAAGCTCACGCGCGCGCAACTCCATCTGTGGGCGAAGGACATGTACCACTTCGTCGGTGCCGGCATTCCGGCGCTGACCGCGTGGCTCGCGCACGCGCCGACCGTCATCGAGCGGGACAGCGCGCGCCTGGTGGCGCAGAACCTCGCCGGCGAGCTCGGATATCTGAAGGAGGCCGACCACCGCGACCTGTACGTGAAGTTCCTGCGCGGTCTCGGCATCAGTGAGAACGACGCGCGCGACCACCTGCCGCTGCCGTCGACGATCGGCGGCGCGACCGTCCTCGGCCACTTCTGCCGGTCTTCGTTCGCGGAGGGACTCGGCTCGTTCGGTCTCGGGCTCGAGCTGCAGGTCCCGGGACGCCCGAACGGCGCCGAGGTGATCCTGAAGGCGCTCGTGCACTACGACATCTCCGACGACGCACTCGAGTTCTACCGCATCCACGTCGAAGCCGAGGAGGAGCACGGCGACAACGCCGAGCGCGCCCTCGCACCGTTCGTCCAGACCCGCGAGCAGCAGGCGCTCGTGCGCCACGCGTTCCAGTGGACCGTGCTCGCGACCGCCGGCATGCAGCGCGGCTTCGACGCGTACCTCTCCTAGCGCGACCCGATGCGCGCGATCGTCGTCGATCGGCTGATGGAGCCGCGCGACCTCCGTGTGGCGGAGGCGCCCGAGCCCGAGCTGTTCGCGGGCGGCCTCGCGGTCGACGTGAAGGCGGCCGGCTGCAACTTCTTCGACATCCTGATGGCGCAGGGTCGCTACCAGGTGAAGCCGCCCCTGCCGTTCGTGCCCGGCGCCGAGCTGGCGGGCGTCGTCAGCGCCGTCGGCTCGCAGGCCGACGGCTTCCGCATCGGCGATCGCGTCCTCGCGTCGGTTTCGCTCGGGGCGTTCGCCGAACGCGCCGTCGTCGCCGCGCGCTCGGCGTGGCGCATGCCCGACGACATGTCGTTCGAGGAGGGCGCCGCGTTCCCGATCGTGTACCCCACCTCGTGGGCCGCGCTCGTGCTGCGGGCGCAGCTCCGCGCCGGCGAGCGGCTCCTGGTGCACGCGGCGGCGGGCGGCGTGGGGCTGGCCGCGGTGCAGATCGGCAAGGCGCTCGGCGCGCGCGTGCTCGCGACCGCCGGTGGCGAGGCGAAGCTCGCGATCGCACGCGAAGCGGGCGCCGACGTGTGCATCGACTACCGTGCCCCCGACTGGCCGGAGCGGGTGAAGGCCGCGACCGACGGCCGCGGCGCCGACGTCATCTACGATTCGGTCGGCGGCGACGTCCTCGACCATTCGCTCAAGTGCATCGCCTGGAGCGGCCGGCTGCTGGTGATCGGGTTCGCGGGCGGCCGGATCCCCGAGATCAAGGCGAACCGGATCCTGCTCAAGAACATCGCCGTCATCGGCCTGCACTGGGGCGCCTACGCCTTGAACGAGCCGGAGCGGGTTCCGCAGGTGTTCGAAGCCCTGTTCCGGATGTTCGAGGCCGGCGCGATTCGCCCCGTGATCTGGAAGCGATTTCGCCTCGAGCACGTCGCCGACGCGCTGGAGGCCCTCGGATCAAGACAGACCTACGGCAAGATCGTCATCGTGCCGTAGATCCGACCCTCGCATCGCGCATAGCTGCACGGCCGCCACCCCAAAGTCTTATTGACAGAAGTGTCGGCGCTGCGGGAAGCTGCCGCGATCGTTTCCTCGCCGAACGCCACCAGAACCGCATGTTCTCCCGCCTGATTCTCCTCGCCACCCTGGTCGTCACCGCCGCCGCAGCCCCGGCTGCGGCCCAGCTCCCGTGCCAGGTGCCGGCGCCAGCCGACAACTCCTGCGTCATCGCGAGCAGCGTGACCATCCCGGTGGGCGTCTACGACCTCGGGAACCGCCCCTTCCAGATCAACAACAGCCGGACGATCACCGTGAGCGGCATGGGCACGTTCCAGATCCATGCGGCAGCCGTGACCTTCCAGCCCGGCGCCCGGATCGTCGCCCCCGGCAACGACGGCACCGTCACCGTCGCCCTGGCGTCCGACACCACCATCGACATCCAGAGCCAGGGCACCAGCAAGTCGCGCATCGACGTCAGCGGGAACTTCGGCGGCGGCGCGATCGTGCTGACCTCGCAGGGGAATCTGTCGATCGACGGGACGCTCATCGCCAACGCGACGAACCTGCTGGGCTTCGGCGGGTCCATCACCATGACGTCGGCGACCGGCAACGTGACCGTCACCGGCGACCCGAGCGAGGGTATCCGATCGCTCGGCAACGCGCAGGGCGGCGGCGGCGCGATCGAGATCGAGGCGACCCTCGGCTCCGTCCACGTCAACACCCAGCTCGTCGCCAAGGGCGGCGATTGCAGCAGCTGCAGCGTCGACATCACGGCGGGAACCGACGTCACGACGACCGTCGACGGCGTGGTCGACATGCAGGCCTCGGGCGTCGGCGACGGCGGCTTCCTCACCGTGATCGCCGGCGGGGTCGTCACCATGAACGGGGACATCCTCGCCAACGGCTCCGGCGACGACATGGACGGCGGCGCCGGCGGCGACATCTCGATCTCCAGCAATGGGGCGAGCGTCACCACCGCCGGCCGGATCGAGGTGAACGGCGCGTCCCCGGACGGCGACGGCGGAACGTACAGCGTCGACGCCCTGACCGACATCACGCAGAACGGTCCCATCTTCGCGCAGAGCGTCGGGTTCGGATCGAGCGACGGCATCGATTTCGACGCCAACGCCAACGTCAATCTCAACGCCGAGATCGATCTCACCGCCGACAACTTCGGGGGCGACTTGACGGTCTTCGCCGGCGGGCTCGTCACGGTGGCGGCCCGCGCGCGAACGACGGCCCCCATCGATCCCACGAATCATCCCGACGCCCTCGGGGGATCGATCGAGATCGACGCCTGCCAGATCAACGTGACGCCCGCCGGTGACGTGATCGCCACCGGCCCGGGCGGCGATCCGGCGGGAACGATCTTCTTCAGCGCCAGCACCGGGCTCACCGTGGCGGGCCACCTGACGGCGACCGCGGCGAACCTGTTCGAGTGGCGCACCACCGCCCCGAACGTCCTGGGCGGCGCGGTCGTGACACCGGCCGCGACCCCGACGCAGAACCTCACGTTGCCGTGCTGCGGCGTCAATTGCACGACCACGACGACGACCACGACCACGAGCACGTCGACGACCTCTTCCACCACGACGAGCAGCTCGACGTCGTCGTCCTCGTCGACGTCTTCGAGCTCGTCGACTTCGACCAGCAGCAGCTCGACCACGTCGACCTCGCTGCCCGGCGCCACCACATCGACGACGACGTCCACCACCTCGTCGACATCGACATCGACTTCGTCCACCTCGACGTCGTCCAGCACCTCGACGTCGACCTCCTCGTCGACGTCCACTTCGAGCTCGTCGACCTCTTCGTCGACGTCGACGACCACTTCGTCCTCGACGTCCACGAGCACCACCACCTCGACCTCGTCGACCACGATCGTCGGTGCCACGACCTCGACGACGACGTCGACGGTCCCGGTCACCACCTCGTCCTCGTCGACCTCGACGTCGTCGAGCACGTCCACCTCGACGTCGACGTCCCCCACGACCACCTCGACGACCACGAGCACCGCGGGGTCTACGACGAGCACATCGTCGTCGACGTCGACTTCCACCTCCACGTCGACGAGCACCTCGACCAGCACGTCGACCGCGCCACCGACCACGTCGTCGACGAGCGTCGCCAGCACGACCACCAGCTCGACGGCGGTGCCGCCGACGACGTCGACGACCGAGCCGCCGCTCACCTGCTTCGACACCGCCATCGGTATCGACGCCGTCCGCTGCCGCGTCGACACGATGAGCCAGTCGGTCGGCACCGCGTCGGAGACGGACCTCGGCGGCAAGAAGCTCGCGCGCAAGCTCGCAGCGCTCGTCACGCGGGCGGGCAACCTCGTCGCCGATCCGGTGAAGACCCGGCGGCTGAAGAAGGCGACCAAGCAGCTGAAGCAGTTCGCGACCAAGCTCGCCAGGGGGCTCGACTCCGGCAAGGTGAACCCGGAGCTCGGCGCGACGCTCGCCACGCTGGCCGCCGAGGCCCAGTCCGAGCTCGCGGGTCTCATCGCCGGCTGACCCGGCGCCGCGTGCGGCGCCGACTCAGAACAAGGACAGCTGCTTGCGCGCGCCGATCAGCGCGTCGAAGTCGGGACCGGGCACGAAGCGCAGGATCGCCTCGGCGATCGGCCGAAGCTGGTGCTCGACGTAGTGCTCGTGGTCGGGCGCCGCGGTCGTGCGTCCCACCGGCTCGGGCCCGGCCTTGGTCATGACGTAGCGGACGAGCCGCCGTCCGGTGATGCCCGCCTTGCGCGCGGCCTTCACGTGCGGTGGCGTCGTCTTGGTGTAGTCCGCCACGGCCTTTCGGACGGCCTTCCGATACGCCAGCTCGTCGTCGAAGCGTCCGGCGCGGAGCGCGTCGACGAACTCGCGCACGAAATCGTGCGCCGGCTCGTCGCGCAACAGGCGACCGAGCAACTCGCGCTGGAAGCGGCGCGCGACGGGGCTCCAGTCGCGCCGCACGGCCTCGAGCCCGACGATGTCGAGCTCGTCGCCGACCAGGCCCGCGTAACGCTTCTTGCTTCCCGCCCCGCTGCCCCGCACCTCGGGCATGAAGAAGCGCTCGTAGACCTTCTGGAACGCGAGGGAGAGGTGGCTCGTGCACGCGAACTCGCGCTCGAGCGCGGCGCCGACGTGGCGCTCGATCTCGGCGCGCAGGCGCTCGCCCGCCGCGCGCGCCTCGGCGCCGGAAGCCGCGCCGACGTCGACGAAGAGGGAGTCGGTGTCGCCGTAGATGACGCGATGCCCGCGCGCGGCGACGGCGCCGGCCGCGAGGCGGATCACGTGCTGGCCCGCCACCGTGATCGCGTTCGCGACCGCCGGCGAGAAGAGCCGCGACGCGGGCGCGCCCAGCACGCCGAAGAGGGAATTCATGAGGATCTTCGTCGCCTGCGAGGCGATCGGGTCGCCGGCCCGCTTCGCCGCCGCACGCTCGGTCCACAGGCGCGCCACGAGGGCGGGGAGGATGCCCTCCTCGCGGGCGAACGTGGCGCCGCTCGGGGACCGCACGACGCCGGCGCCCGCCAGGCGGGCGGCGGTGTGCGAGAGCGGATCGATGTTGAAGGTGCGGATCAGGCTCGGGTACAGGCTCGTGAAGTCGAACACGAGGATGTGGCGGTAGAGCCCGGGCGCCGAATCCATCACGAGTCCGCCCGTGATCTGGAAGTCGCCCGCCGCTTCGACGTCGACCGACGGCGCCACGCGCCCGCGCGAGCGCAGCGCGCCCAGGTAGAGCGAGTCGATGGCGGCGATCTGCGCGCTCACGCGGTCGAGCTGCATCCCGGTCATGCGGCTGCGCTGGACCGTCAGCTCGACCAGCTTCGTCCTGGCGAGGATCTCGAGCACGAGCTGGGCATCGACCAGATTGTAGGCCGCGAGCTTCGCCGGATCGTCGCGGTAGGCCGCTTCGATCTCCGCGCCGCGATCGTCGCCGGTGATCAGCTTGCCCTTGCCGAGGATCGCCTGCGCCGCGGTGTCGAGGCGATAGTCCTCGAGCCGGATGTACGAGCTGCGCAGGAGCGCCAGGCCGTCGAGCACGACACGCCCGCACAGCGTCGCCCGGGGCTCGCGTGTGAAGCTCTGGTCGCGCTGGATGTCGACCTCATCCTCGTTGCGCCCGAGCGCCAGCCGGACGCCCAGACGGCGGGCGTGGCGCTGCAAGGTCGAGAGATCGAACTCGACGACGCTCCAGCCGGTGAGAACGTCCGGGTCGGCCTCGCGCACGTGCGCGACGAAGCGCTCGAGGAGCTGCCGCTCGTCGGGCACGACCTCGGCACCCGCGATCGGCCCCTTGCCGACCATGAACACCCGGTCGCCGCCCGTGCCACTGGTGGCGATCGAGTAGAGCTGCCGCCCGTCGAGGCTCGTCTCGATGTCGAATGAGAGCACCCGCAGCGCCGGCGTCCAGTCGGCCGGGACGATCTCGGGATCGTGGTAGACGCGCCCCACGCCCGCCCGCCGCTCGAACGGGCCCTCGACCGAGAAGGCGCCGCGGATGCCGCGATCGATGAGGTAGCGGTACGCGAAGCGCACGTCGGCCTCGAACGTCGGCACGCCGGCGGCGGCGAGGCGGCGCCGCAGGACCGGTACGTCCGCCGGCGCGTCGACCTCGACCCGATCGACGGGGGCACCTTCGAACGTGGTGAGCGACGTGTCGACGCACGTGCGGTCGGGGAGCGCGCCGCGCATCTTCGCCCGATCGCTCGTGCGGACGAAGAAGTACGGCCGCACCCGCGTGTCGACGACCAGCGCCGGCTCGCCCGACTCGAGCACCGCATACAGGTGCACGTGCGGTCGCCCGCCGATCACCCGGTAGGTCGGTGTCAGTACGAAGCCGCGCACGGCCACGATCGGGGGCTGCCCTCCATGCCCGCGAAGGAGTAGATACCCTTCCCGTGCCCGACGCGAGGCTCACCCGCCTGACGCTCGCCGAGGCCGCGGACCTCCTGCGGCGCGGCTCTCTGTCGCCGGTGGAGCTGTGCGAAGCCGCCCTGGCTCGCGTCGACGCGATCGACCCGGAGCTCAACTCGTTCACGACCCGGGTTCGCGCGGACGTCGCGCTCGTCGCCGCGCGCGAGGCGGAGCGTGAGATCGCCGCGGGCCGCCATCGCGGGCCGCTCCATGGCATCCCGGTCGGAGTGAAGGACCTGATCGACACGGCGGGTCTGCGCACGACGTACGGGTCCGGTATCTTCCGCGACTACGTCCCGAACCGCGACGGCGCCGTGCCGGCGCGGCTGCGCGAAGCGGGCGCCGTGCTCCTCGGCAAGACGGCGACGCACGAGTTCGGGATGGGCATCACGACCAACAACCACTTCTTCGGCCCGACGCGGAACCCGTGGCGCCGCGAGCACGTGCCCGGCGGATCGAGCGGCGGCGCGGCGGCCGCGACCGCGGCCGAGCTCGGCACCTGGCAGGTCGGCACCGACGGCGGCGGCTCGATCCGCATCCCGGCCGCGTTCTGCGGCGTCGTGGGGTTGAAGCCCACGCTCGGGCTCATCAGCAATCGCGGCCAGTTCGGGAACGGCAACGTGTCGTTCTCGGTGCCCGGCCCGATCGCCCGCACGGTGCGCGACGCGGCGATCGCGGCGCAGGCGCTCGCGGGCTTCGATCCGGAGTACGCGTACGCGCGCGCCGGAGATCCACCCGATCTGCTCGCCGACCTCGAGCGCGGCGTGCGCGGGCTGCGGGTGGGAACGAGTCCCGATCTCATGCCCGCCCCCGATCCTGCCGTGCACGCGGCCTACGACGGCGCGCTCGACCGGCTGCAGGCGCTCGGGGCGGCGATCGCGGAGGTCCGCATGCCGCATCACGACCTCCTCTTCGGCGTGACGTTCGCCGTCTTCGCCATCGAGGGCGGCAACCAGACGCGCGAGCTGATCGGCGATCGCCCACGTGTGTTCTCGCCCGAGGTCGAGCGCCTCATGGTCGATCCGCCCACCGACGCGGGAGTGTGGGCGCGTGCCGTGCGCGATCGCCAGTGGGTGGCGCACGACTACACCGCGGCCTTCCGCGACGTGGACGTGCTCGTGACGCCGACGGCGCCGTGCCCCGCCCCACGCATCGACGAGGACGGCGGGTCACACGTCTTCCGCGTCGTGCCGTACACCGCCGCGATCAACATGGTCGGGCTGCCCGCCGTGTCGATCCCGATGGGAATGGACCGCGGGCTTCCGCTGGGGCTCCAGATCATCGGGCCACACGGCGCCGACGGGCTCGTCCTCCGCGTCGCGCACGCCCTCGAGCAGGACTCGCCCGCGCACCGCGTCCAGCGGCCACCCATCTAGTAACGGGGTCAAGCGGGCGCGGCGACCAGGCCGGGCGACGCGGGAAGCCGTTCGAGGCGCGGCCGGTAGCGTCCCAGCCCGACCTCGTCGCAGAGCGCGAAGGCGCGCGCGACCTGCGCCTCGTCCGGAAGCTCGCCCCGCCGCACGGCGATCTCCGCCAGGCCGAGGATCGTTCCGACCACGACCGAGCGCGCGCCGATCGCCTCGGCGATCGCGAGCCCGTCCCGGTACGCCGCCTCGGCCCGATCGAGGCGGCCGAGCCGCTGCATGACGTCGCCGAACGCGACCGCGACGAACGCCTGCCGGAGACGGCCACCGACGACGCCGTAGAGCGACTCGGCGTGCGCCTCCGCCCGCGCGACGTCACCGACGGCGAGCAGCGCCTCCGCGACGAAGCGGACGTTCAGCTGCATGAAGCCGGCCGCGGCGAGGCCCTTCTCGATGCAGTCGACGTAGTAGGCCGCATCGACCGACTCGCCGAGCTCGACGCGCGCGATCAGCGCCACCGACGCGACGGCCGGGAACACGTTCAGGTTCCCGATCTCCTCGCCGATGGCGAGGCTCTCGTCGGCAAACTGCTTCGCCTTCGCGTACTCGCCCCGCAGGCAGTGGATGACGCCCAGGATCGACGTGCTCGCGCAGCGGATGGTCCGGTTCTGCACCCGCTCGCCCAGAACGAGCGTCTCGCCCACGTGCCGGAGCGCACCGGCGAGATCGTCGCTCGCGTAGAGCAGGACGTCTTTCACCCAGCGGGCGCTCAGGTAGAGGTCACCGGGACGCTCGGGATCCTCGTTCGCCTCCATGGCGGCGAGCATCGGATCGAGACGAGCGCGCGCCTGCTCGAAACGGCCGTCGATGACGTAGTTGATGCAGATGCCGCGTACGATGCGCGCGGCCGCGAGGCGGAGGCCCTTCTTCTCGGCGATCTCGAGCCCGCGCTCGGCGAGCGCGAGGCCGCGCGCGAACTCGCGCCCGTCGCGCGTCATCGTCATGACGCCGAGCATGTAGTAGAAGGCCGCGAGCGACTCCGTGTCGTGGAAGTGCTCGGCGAGCTCGCGCCCGCGGACGGCCGCGCGCGCCGCTTCGTCGACCAGCGGCAGACCGAAAGCCACGACGAGGCGCGAGAGGCTTCCGGTGGCTTCGAGCGCCAGGCGCAGGAACCGATCGTCCTGCAGCTCGCCATACGCCGCCTCGGCGGCTTCCCATCCGCGCCGGTAGAAGTCGGCCGCGGCGGCATACGACGGCACGCTCTCGGCGGCGCGCGCCGCCTGCAGGAACGCCTCGGCCGCATGGCCGCGGTGGTCGGTGCGCGACCAGTGGTGCGCGAGCAGCGCCGCACGCTCCGGCCCGGCGCCCGGCTGGCCGTCGAGATAGCGCGCCACGCGCTCGTGCAGCTGCCGCCGCTGGCGCATCAGCAGGCCCTCGTAGGCGATCTCCTGCGTGAGGCTCTCGCCGAAGCGCAGCTCGTCGCCGCCGGCCGAACCCTTGCGGTGGAGTACGCCGCGGCGTGCCAGATCCTCGAGCTCGCGCGCGACGTCGATGTTCTCGTCGGCGAGGAGGTCCGCCAGATGCGCGCTGCGGAACTGGCGTCCCAGCACCGACGCCACCTGGATCACGCGCTTGGCCTGCGGACCCAGGCGGTCGAGCCGCGCCGCCACGACCTCGTGGATGGTGCCTGGAATGGGGACCTCCGCGAGAGGGCGCACGAGGTGCACGCCGGCGCCGTTCTTCTGGAGGTGTCCCTCCTCCACCAGACCCCGCACCAGCTCCTCGGCGAAGAACGGACTGCCCGCGGCCTTGCCGACCAGCACCGTCTCGAGCTCGCTCGGGAGCGGCCCGCCCGCCACGGCCCGGATGATCTCGACGATCTCGCCCGAGTCGAGCCGCGCGAGGTGGAGCTTCTCGACCGCCGCCGGAACGCGCCATTTCGCCTGCTCGCCGTCCGGCCGGTGCGTGACCAGCAGGAGCACGCGGGCGCTGGCCAGGCGCTTCAAGAGCACGCCCAGCAGCTCGCGCGACGGCTCGTCGATCCAATGGAGGTCCTCGACCGCGAGGACGACCGGGGCCCGGTGGCTCTGTCCGAGCACGATCTGCGCGACCGCGTCGGACACCTCCCGCTTGAACGCCTCGCCGGGGAGATCGGTCTGGGCGCCACCGGGTAGGGACAAGAACTGCGACAGGAGCGGGAACATGCGCTCGATGTGCCCGTACTCGAGGCCGACCTTGGTCGCGAGCTTCTCATGCGCCGCGTCTGCGGTGTCGTCGTTCACGAGCCCGAAGAAGTTCCGGAGCATCGAGAGGATCGGGTAGTAGGGCACGATCTGGTTCATCGAGGAGCAGCGGCCCTCGAGGAACACGACGGGACGATCGCCGAGCCGGCGCCGGAACTCGTAGACGAGACGCGACTTCCCCATGCCCGCGTCGCCCACGATCGCGACCACCTGGAGCGCGCGCGTCGCGAGCTGTTCGTAGGCGGCGTCGAGCCGGTCGAGCTCGGCGTGCCGCCCGACGAACGGCGTGAGGCCGCGCTCGGCGGCGCGGATCATCGGCGACGTGGTGGCGGTGCGGCCCAGCACCTCGTAGGCCGTGACGGGCTCGCTCTTGCCCCTCACGTCGAGCGGACCGGTGGGCTCGACCACGAAGAAGCCGCGCACCAGACGGTAGGTCGCCTCGCTCACCAGGATGCTGCCCGGCTTGGCGAGCGTCTGCAGCCGCGCGGCCAGGTTCGTCGTGTCGCCGATCGCCGTGTAGTCCATCTTGAAGCTGTTGCCGACGGTGCCGACGACGACCGGTCCGGTGTGGATGCCGATGCGCGCCTGCAGCTCGATGCCGCGCTCGCCGCGAACCGTCTCCGCGAGCCCGCCGAGCGTTTCGCGGATCGCGAGCGCGGCGCGGATGGCGCGCCGCGGGTCGTCCTCGTGCGCGACCGGCGCGCCGAAGAGCGCCATGAGCCCATCGCCCGCGAGCGTGTTGACGATGCCGGCGAAGCGGTAGACCTCGGGAAAGACCCGCTCGAGATAGCGCTCTATGATCTCGCGATACTCCTCGGGGTCGAGACGCTCGGCGATCGCGGTCGACCCCACGAGATCGCAGAACAGCACCGTCACCTGCTTGCGCTCGCCCTCGACGGCGGCCGTCGGTAGCGCGGGCGCGGCAGGCAGGGGCGGCGCGGCGTCCGCGGCGGCCGGCCTCACCGCCTGTCCGCACTGCGGGCAGAACCGGAACTGCGGCTCGAGCGCGCCCCCGCAGTTGTGGCAGCGCAGGACCGCGGGCGTCCCGCACATCGGGCAGAACGCCTTGCCAGGAATCAGATCGGCGTCGCAGGCGACGCAGCGCACAATGGCGCGCTATGCTGCGGCGCGATGCGTGTCAACGCAGCTTCACGGCTCGCGCTCGGTCTGGCTGCAGGGGAAGGCGCCCGCCGGGCTTCCCTCGCAAGCGGCCGGAAGACACCTGTAGTCGAGGCGGTCCCGATCGGTCCGCGGCGAGGGGCCCTTGGCGCGGGCGAGCATCACTATCCTCGCTCGGCCGGGGCGACGCCCGTGCGCCTTCAGCGGCACGACGACGCGCGTCGTCTCGCTGCACGCGCCGCGCGACGCCGGGAGCCGCGGCGGCGTCACGTGATAGCGGCTCGGATGGGCACGCAGCGTGTGCACCTTGCGCGGCCGGCATTCGGCGAGATCGCGATAGGTGACGCAGATCCGGACGTCGAAGGCACACGATCCGTTGGCGGCCCCGTCCGCATCGCAGGTCGGGTCGCCGTCGGTGCACGCGATCGTGGCGTCGCCCGGTCCGCCGATCCCCTCGCCGTCGAAGTACGCGAAGCAGTCGGTGGCGGGGTCGTGGTACGCCGCCGCCGGCACGGCCGCGGCGAGCAGAATCGCGAGCCACAGCGACGTCCCCATGCACGCCTGAAAGCGCATCCGGGGTGCCCCAGTCAATTCGCGGAGGTGCCCATCGCGACAGCGAACGTTACTTTCCTGACGCTTTCTCCATCGAGAACGCCACGCCGCCGACCGCAGCCGGTGGCATGGCGGTTGCTGAGCTGACCCGTGATGTCGTCCCTCGGGGCCACCGAGGGCACCCAGCGCCGTCGCGTCTGGGATGCCCCGTCTCGCTCGCCCACGCTCGAGAAGTTCTATCGGGAGCTGATGGCGGTGGAGAAGCTCCCCTCGGCGCCCGAGATCGCGCGGCGTACGCTCACGACGGTCAATCGGGACAACGCGAACCTGAACGACCTCGCCAAGCTGATCCAGCGCGACCAGGCGCTGGCGGCACGCCTGCTGCGGATCGCGAACGGCGCGCTCTTCGCCGTGCGGAACCGGGTCTCGAGCATTCACCAGGCGGTGACGCTCCTCGGCTTCGCGCGCGTGCGCGAGCTGGTCCTCGGCCTCAGCGTCTGGGGCGCGCTCGAGGGATCGACGCCGACGATCCGGCGCTTCCGCAAGCGGCTCTGGGTACACTCCTCGATGGTCGCCGCCGCGGCCAAGATGCTGGCCGAGCGCACCAATGGCGACGAGGCGGGTGCGTTCACGGCCGGTCTCCTGCACGACGTCGGCAAGCTCGTGCTCGGCATCCGCCTCGGCGACACCTACTGGGAGCTGCTCGAGGACGCGGCCGAGGAAGGCGGCGCGGCCGAGGCCGAGCTGTCGGCGCTCAGCTGCAACCACGCTACGGTGGGCGGCTGGCTGCTGCAGCTCTGGGGCATGCCGGACGACCTCGTCGACGCCGTGGCCCTGCACACCGATTCGCTCTCGCCGGCGTACGGCTTCGACACGACGACCATCGTCGCCGTCGCCGACCGCCTGATCCACGCGACCGACGCGTCGAGCGGCACTGCCAAGGAGGACGTGTTCCACGACCTGCGGCGCACGGTGCCGGGGCTCGTCGAGCAGGACACCTGGCGCGAGATCTGGGCCGCGCTCTTCAAGGAGCACCAGACGCTCTCGACCCTGTTCGACAAGTGAGCCGGTCAGCCGGCCGGCTTGCCGAGCCCGAGCGCCTTCACGCGTGAGACGAGCGTCGTCGGCGGGACGCCGAGCAGCTCCGCCGCGCCGCCTGGACCGTAGATGCGTCCGCCCGCGCGCCGCAGCGCCGCCGCGACGTTCGCCCGCTCGCGGCGCCGCCACTCCGCGGCCGGGATGATGACCTCCTCGTCCGGTGACGGTGGGCCGGACGATGCGGGTCGCGGCGCAGCGGGGTCGAGCTCGATACGGGGTCGGCCGTCGCGGCCGAGGATCGCCGCCCGCTCGACCACGCTCGCCAGCTCCCTGACGTTGCCGGGCCACGGGTAGCGTTCGAGCGCCCTGAGGTCGCGGGCCGAGAACCGGAGCGCCGGGCGGCCCAGGCGCGCACACGCACCCCGCAGGAAGTGCTCGGCGAGCGGCGCCACGTCGGCCGGACGATCGCGCAGCGGCGGCACCACGATCGGGAACACGCTCAGCCGGAAGTAGAGATCCTCGCGAAAGCGGCCGGCGGCGACGTCGCGGGCGAGGTGGCGGTTGGTCGCCGCGACGACGCGCACGTCGACGCGCCGGCTGCGTGCCTCGCCCACGCGCTCGAGCTCGCCCTCCTGCAGCACGCGGAGCAGCTTTCCCTGCAGCTCGAGCGGGATCTCGCCGATCTCGTCGAGGAAGATGGTGCCGCCGTCGGCGGCCTCGAAGCGGCCTACCCGGTCCTTCACGGCGCCCGTGAAGGCGCCCTTCGCGTGGCCGAAGAACTCGATCTCGAAGAGATCGCGCGGGATGGCGGCGCAATTGACCCTGATGAAGGGCCCCGCGGCACGGCGGCTCCGCTCGTGCACGCGATGCGCAACCAGCTCCTTGCCGCTGCCGGACTCGCCGAGCACGAGCACGGTCGCGTCCGCGGGCGCGACCAGGTCGACCTGCGCGAGGACCTTCGAGAGCGCCGGGCTCGTCCCCACGATGTCGCCCCCGCCGAGCGCCCCCTTCGCGTCCTCGCGCAGGCAGGCGTTCTCGACCTCGAGCCGAGCCCGCAGGTGCAGGATCTCCTCGAACGCGCGCGCGTTCGCGATCGCCACCGCGGCGTGGTCGGCGAAGGCGCGCAGCCACGCGAACGCCGCCGCGTCGACCCGCGAGCGGCTGAAGACCGCCAACACGCCGACGACCTCGCTCCGGAAGACCAGCGGCTGCGCGGCGAAGCTCCGGATCCCCTCACGGCGCGCCCAGTCCGGGTGCGCGATCCAGGTCGAGCGCTCCGACATGTCGTGGAGCAGGATCCCGGTGCCGGTCGCGCCCACCTTCCCGACCTTGCGGACACCGAGCGGGAAGCGCCGGAAGTCGCCGTCGAGCCGATCCCATCGCTGGGTCGGGTCGAACGGGTTGCCGGCGCTGGCGGCGAGGTGAAGGCATCGTGTCTGATCCGGGCACTCGGGACGCATCCGGCACGCCGCGCAGACGTCCCCGTCGTCGATGAGCCAGACCCGAGCCAGGGCGACGCCCTCCTGCGCGGCGAGCACCTTGACGATGCGCTCGAGCACGACGTCCAACTGCCGCTCCTGTGCGACGGCGACGCTGACCGTCTGGAGGGACTCGGGCCTCACCGCGCCGACGTTTGGCGTAGAACCACCCTGAGGTCAAGACGACTAATCGTTGTGCAACGATATTTCGCTGTCAGCACACTCGAGAAATCAGTGAGTTGGCTTTGGAGTACCCACTGCACTGATCGACCCCCCGAGCGACGGCGGGGCTCCCGGATGCCGATGTGGGTACCGGTTACCCGAGGAGGGCGGTTACCCGAGGAGGGGACGACGGCGGCCGCCCTCGACTTCGCAGCGGCCCTCGCCATGGGCCACGGGGACGTGACGGACGCCACGTTTGCGCGCGTGCGTGACGCCGGGTGCCGCGACGCCGAGATCGCCGAGCTCATCGCCGCCGTCGCGCTCGACGTCTTCATCAACTACGTCAACGAGGCCGCCGGTGTCGCGGTGGACGTTCCCCCTGCCCGCCCTTGAACGCGACGCCAACGTGAGCCGGGGCTTCCATCTGCTCCAGCGCGCGGGGTACGAGGAGTCGCCTCATGACGAAACGCTTTCACCCAGGCGAGATCGCGGTGCAGGAGCGGGTCGGGGTCCGCTACGGCGCCGAGAAGGTCGGGCGCGGCATCGACGACGAGGTTCCGCCCGCCGCCGCGCACTTTCTCGCGCAGCGCTACTCGCTCTACGTCGGCTCGCTCGACGCCGCGGCACGCCCGTGGGCCTCACAGCTCGTCGGCCCGCCGGGCTTCGTCACGACCGTCGATCCGCGCACGGTGCGCATCGACGCGGCGCCGGCGCCCGGCGACCCGCTCGGCGAGAACCTGCGCGCGAACGCGCAGGTGGGCCTGCTCGCCATCGATCTCGTCACGCGACGCCGCTATCGGGTGAACGGCACCGCGACCATCGCGCCTGGCGGCAGCATCGAGGTCGCGGTCGTGCAGGCCCTCGGGAACTGTCCCAAGTACATCCAGGTGCGCGAGCCGGTCGGGGTCTCCGAGGCTCAGTCAGACGCGTCGCGCGTGACGCGCACCGCCACCCTCTCGGCCGCGCAACGCACCCGCATCGAGCGGGCGGACACGTTCTTCCTGGCGACGGCCAGCCCCGATGCGGGCACGGACGTCTCGCATCGCGGAGGCCGGCCCGGTTTCGTCCGCACGATCGACGAGCGGACGCTCCTCTGGCCCGACTACCAGGGCAACATGATGTTCATGTCGCTCGGCAACATCGAGGCGTATCCGCACGCCGGCGCCCTGTTCGTCGACTTCGAGAACGGCGACGTCCTGCAGATGACGGGGACGGCGACGATCGACTGGGATCCGGAGCGCGCGCGGACGTTCCCGTGCGCCCAGCGTGTGATCGAGCTGCGCGTCGACGACGTCATCGACGCTCCCGGCGCGAGCCCGCTGCGCTGGCGGCTCGTCGAGCCGTCGCCGGCGAATCCGTAGCCGGTCACGGACAGACGATCGGGCTGGTCGCCTCCTTGAAGGCCTGGTTGTTCAGATCGACGAGCTGGGCCGTGAGCGAGCCCACCTCCGTCGGCGGGAACAGCGGGCAGACGCAGTTGTTCAGCGTAAGTGGGAGCGTCCCGACGAACGTGGTCGTCGGGGGCTCGCCGGTCTGCCGCTGGCAGCAGAGCAGACCCGCATCGGCGCTGGGACACGGCGCGCTGCTCCACGAACTGCACGTGAGCTGCCCGCCGAGCAGCGACGAGACGTTCACTCGCACGTACGTTCCTTCCGGTCCGTTCGCCTCGCCGGTGAGGGTTTCCGTCAGCTTCGCCCCGGGCGGGCACATGGCGCAGCACGTGCACGACGTCGCCGGACAGGTCGCCGACGTGATCGTGATCGAGCCGACGCAGGGCGGGTCGGTCCCGAGGTCGGCGTATCGGTCGCACTTCGGATCGCAGCGGTCGACGTTGAGACAGGTAGCGCACTCGTTTTTCGTCGCCTGGCCCGGGCGGTAGCAGAGATCGGTGCACGAGTAGACGCGGTCGGTCGCCAGCCCTTCGAACGTCTCGCGGTCGAGGGTCGGGCTGTGCGCCTCGCCGAAGCCCACGTGAAGGAGCTCGTGGAAGAGCACCATCGACGGATCGCTGCAGGTTCCGGCGCCCGTGAAGAAGCTCGCGCCCAGGTTGACGCCGATCGCGGTCGGAAGGAGACCGCCGGTGAAGCCGTCCAGCAGGTCCACCTGCGCGCAATCGCCGCTGGCCCCGCATCGAAAGACGATCCCGTCCTTCGCGATCTTCCCCTCGATCCGCTTGGTCACCCAGCCGAGGCCCAGGCGGCGCAGGCACTTGAAGCCGTCGATCACGCTGTCGACCAGCGCGTCCTCGGCGCTGGCGAGCTCGTCCGAGGTGCAGTTCTCGCCCGTGACGGAAACCGCGTCGGTGGCACCGGGTCCACCCGCCGCCTGCACGAGCGGCGCGCTGAAGCCGACCGGGCTCTGGCCGGTGACGGTGACGTCCACCTGCAGGCCGTCGGCGCCCACCTGGGCGAGCGACACGGTCCGGTCGACGACTCCGTCGTCGTCGAAGTCGGTGCGGATGAGCGCCGACCGCACCGGCGCCCGCTGCGCGTCGATCGAGACCTCGGGCGTACCGTCGCCGTCCTGGTCGGCCCAGCTGGTGGTGGTGTCGCCGTCGTGCACCCAGCGCGCCAGCGTGACCGATCCGCGGACGATCTCGTCGATGCCGCCCGTCGCCGTCGTCGTGCGAACGAAGCGGAGCGTCCCGTCGGCGCTGAGCGGGACGTCGGTGGCCCCGGCGGCGATGGCGTCGTGGGCGGCGTCGAGCAGATCGAGCGTGGGCTCGTCGCTCGCGAGGTCGCAGCTCTCCCCCGCCTCGAGGTCGGCGTAGTCGTCGCCACAGGTCGAGCGCACGGCCTCGAACGTGATGGCGGGCGTCTTGCGGGCCTTCACCCTGCCGGTGAGGGTGCTGCATGCAGGCGACGCGATCGCGCCCTTCAGCGCCACGCGCTTGCGATCGCCGCACGTCCGCCATCGCGCCAGGACCCGGGTGGCCCGGCGTGTCGCCTTCACCTTCGCGCCGGTCGGGCCACAGCCGTCGTCGAGCTCGATCGTGCCGGCGCCGAGCGAAATACCCTGACGACGGGTCCCGGGCGAGTCCGAAAGCAGCGTCACGCCGTCGGGCAGCAGGAAGCGGCCCTCCGGACAGGCGGCCGGCTTCGCCAGCGCGGGCAGGTCGAGGGACGGAGCGAGGGCGAGGACGAGGACGACAAAGAGGACGAGACGATGCATGGCCCCCGAAGGTATCGGTTGCGCGCGCGACTCTCCAGCAGAAGCCCGGCTTTTCTCAGGCGGCGTCGTGCTGGCCGAGGGTCAGCTCGACGGCGACGGCGGGACGCGCGTCCGCCGGGTCGTCAGCCTTGATGAACGTGCCCGCGACGGCGAGCGGAGCCTCGCCGCGGAACCATGCCATCCGGCGGTAGCCCTCGCCGCGGAAGCAGGGCTTGCGGTACACGATCCGCGCGCGCGCGAAGTAGAGGCGCCGCAGGTCGTGGCCGGCGCCGTGGAGCACGTCCGCCACGTACAGCTCCATCGCACGCAGGTACTCGATCCCGTTCACGTGGCGGTTGGCATCGGTCTGCCCGTAGTGCCAGGCGCTCGTCCGGTTCTCGACGAAGTCGGGCGCCCGGTCCGCCGGCACCAGCGTCTCGATCTCGGGGAGCGTCGTGACCCGCGACGGCGCGGTGCCGATGCCCATCTCGGCCGGCAGCTCCGTCACGCGCCGCCGCGCCGGATCGGCGTCGTAGCGCGTGAAGACGTTCATCAGGCGAGCCCGCGCCACCACCGTCCCGTCGGGGCGCAGCACGGTGTGCCGCCCCTCGCGCACGAGGTGGCGAACCGCACCGTCGGCGCCGACGGTCTTGGCGAGGAAGGTCTCGCCGTGGACGTGGAAGGGCACGCGCGGGTTCACGCGCACGTCGGTCGCCTCGAGCTCCACGTGGACGAGCGGCGTGAAGACGGCGTCGGGCCTCGTGAAGTCCGGCGAGCCGAGCTTCTTGTGCCAGATGCCGAAGTGCGCCTGCGCGGTGTAGGCGGCGATCGACGAGAGGCGCAGCGCGAGCCGCTCCGTCAGATCGGGGAAGTGGACGACCTCGCGCAGGCGCGCGCGCAGCACGATGTCGGCGGGATTCTTGCGGGCGGGCATCGGCGGGACGGTAACGGTCGGCCGTGGTCGAGACAACCGCGCGGGCTACGTCCTGGCCGCCGTCGCGTACGACTTGGCCCAGCGATAGTCGGGCTTGCCGGAGGGGCTCCGCACCATCTCGTCGACGAGCACGATCGTGCGCGGCAGCTTGTAGCGCGCCAGATGCTGGGCGGCGAAGCTCGTGAGTTCCGCGTCGTCGATGGCCACGCCCGCACGCGGCTGCACCACCGCCGACACCTGCTCGCCGAAGCGCTCGTCGGGGGTGCCGACCACGACGGCGTCGGCGACACCGGGGTGTTTGCGCAGGACCTGCTCGACCTCCTCGGGGTAGATCTTCTCGCCGCCCGAGTTGATGCACACCGAGCCGCGCCCGAGGACGACGAGCGTGCCGTCGGGCCGCACCTGTGCGTGGTCGCCGGGCACGGCGTAGCGAACGCCGTCGATCACCGGGAACGTCTTCGCCGTCTTGGCGGCGTCCTTGTAGTAGCCGAGCGGGACGCGGCCGGGCTTGGCGAGCCATCCCGTCTCGGTGCTCCCGGGCTCGAGCAGCCCGGAGAGATCGTCCTTCAGCACGACGGTGGTCGACATGGCGAACTGCCCGGTCTGGGCCTGGTCGCCCGCGCGCGTCGCCTGCGAGCCCTGCGCGCCGGTCTCGGAGGCACCGAAGCCGTCGACGACGACGGCGTGCGGCACGCGCTCCAGCAGCGCCTGCTTCCAGTGCGGCGAGAGGATCGCGCCGCCCGAGCCGATCACGAACAGGCGCGAGAGGTCGTAGTCCTTCGTCTTCAGGTGATCGAGGATCGGGCGAGCGAAGGCGTCGCCGACCAGCGTCATCATGTTGCAGCGCTCGCGCTCGACCAGGCCGAGGACGTCGGCGGGGTCGAGCTTCTCGGGCCGGCCCTGCAGGACGACGCAGCCGCCCTGATTGAGCGCGCCGAACGACACCCACTGTGCCGCGCCGTGCATGAGTGGCGGCGTCGCCATGACGCGCATGAAGCCGCCGTTCGAGCGCGCCTGCTCGACGATCGCCTCGTAGGAGGTGACGCCGTCCATTCCCGGCGGCCCGCCCGACATGGCCGCGTGGTAGATGTCCTCCTGGCGCCACAGGACGCCCTTCGGCGCACCGGTCGTGCCTCCGGTGTAGAGGATGTAGAGGTCGTCCGACGACGGCGCGACCGGCGGTGGCGTGGACGGCGACTGCGCGAGCGCCGCCTCGTAGTCGAGCGCACCGGGCAGGAGCGCGTTCCCCGACTCGTCGGCCACCTGCAGGAGCAAACGCAGCTTCGGGAGCCGGTCGCGCAGGCGCGCCAGGGTCGGCGCGTAGCGCGCCTGGTAGACGAGCGCCGTACAGTCGGAGTCGTGCAAGAGGTAGAGCAGCTCCTCGTCGACGTAGCGGTAGTTCACGTTGAACGGCGCCACGCGGGCGCGGTATGCGGCGAGCATCGTCTCCAGGTACTCGGGGCAGTTCAGCATGTAGATGCCGAGATGATCCTGCCCCGACTCGTGATTGGCGACCGAGCTGCGCTCGGTGCGGCAGCCGAGCCCGCGCCCGTGCAGCAGGTTCGCGAGACGGCGGACGCGATCGGCGACCTCGCCGTAGGTGAGACGGCGCGTCGGCGTCACGATGCACTCGCGCTCGGGAAACGCGCCGGCGATGGCCTCGTTGATGAGGGCGAAATTCATGCCCGAACCGGACCACACCCGATCACGGGGCGCAACCGTCCGCCGGCCGCGCATTGACACGCGTCCGCGCGCCGCGCTAGGGCCCGCCAATGCGAGCGGTCTGGATCCCGCGCCCCGGACCGCCAGAGGTTCTCGAGGTTCGCGAGGGTCCCGATCCGGTCCCGAAAGCCGACCAGGTGCTGGTTCGCGTCCGCGCCGCCGGCATCAACTTCGCGGACGTCGCGGCGCGGCTCGGCGTGTATCCGGACGCACCGCCGCCACCCTGCGTCGTCGGCTACGAGGTCGCGGGCGTCGTCGAGCAGGCGGGCCCCGACGTGCACACCGCCAAGGTCGGGGATCGCGTCTTCGCTCTCACGCGCTTCGGCGGCTACGCCGATGCGATCGCGGTGCCCGCGCCGCAGGTCTTCTCGATGCCGGCCGCCATGGCGTTCGAGGAGGCCGCGGCGATCCCGGTGAACTATCTCACGGCGATCCTCATGCTGCGCTACTTCGGCAACGTGAAGGAAGGCGAGCGCGTCCTCGTGCACGCAGCCGCCGGCGGCGTCGGCATGGCGGCGATCCAGCTCTGTCGCATCGCCGGCGCCGAAGTCATCGGGACGGCCTCGGCGGCGAAGCACGCCACCTTGAAGGAGATGGGTGTCGCGCATTGCATCGACTACCGCACCGAGGACTTCGAGCAGGGCGTGAAGCGCGTGACGGGCGGACGTGGCGTCGACATCGCGCTCGACGCGATCGGCGCGTTTCGCAAGAGCTATCGCTGCCTGGCGCCGCTCGGGCGGCTCGTCTGCTTCGGCCTCTCGCAGGCGTCGAGCGGCATGGCGCCGTCGCGCCTGCGGGCGCTGCTCGCCGTCGCGCAGCTCCCGTGGTTCCACCCGATCAAGCTCATGAACGACAACAAGGCCGTCATCGGCGTCAACCTCGGCCATCTCTGGGACCACATGGGCATGCTGCGCCGGGAGATGATCGGGCTGCTCGCCGACTACGACGCCGGCCGCATCAAGCCCATCGTCGGAAAGACCTTCCCGCTCGTCGACGCCGCCAAGGCGCATCGCTTCATGCAGGAGCGACAGAACGTCGGGAAGGTCGTCCTCACGTGCTGAGGTGGAGCGCGCGGGCGGGCGCGGTCGCCGTCGCCGTCGTCGTCGCCTTCGTGCTGCTGGCGCCGTTCGGCATGCGCCCCAACGCCGCGCACCTGCCGCTGACCGAGACGCCGGCCGACTACGGCCTGCGCTACGAAGCCGTGACGTTCGCGCCGCCCGACCGCCCGATCACGTTGCGCGGCTGGTGGATGCCGGTCGCGAACGCCCGCGCCGCCATGATCCTCGTACACGGCGGCGGCGACGACAACCGCACCCAGCCCTTCCAGAACGGGCTTGCGCTGGCGCGTGATCTCGCCGCCCACGGCTTCGGTGTGCTCGCCTTCGACCTGCGCAACTACGGCGAATCCGACACGACGCCCGAGGGCGTCACCTTCGGCGACCTCGAGGCGTACGACGTCGTCGGGGCGGTCGATCTGCTCGCCAGGATCGCACCCGGCCTGCCGGTCGTGGGGCTCGGCTGCTCGATGGGCGGCGCGACGCTCGTGCAAGCGGCCGCGCGCGATTCGCGCCTGCGCGTGCTCGTGACCGACAGCGTGTTCGCCGACGCCTGGGACGTCGCGCCGAGCTTCGTGCGAGCGTCGAGCAACCTGCCGGAATTCCTCGTGGGGCCCGTCCTGTGGAGCGCCGCGCACGTCCACGGCGTCGGGCTCGATCGCGGCAAGACGGTCGAAGCCGCCCGGCGCGTGACGCCGCGCCCGATCCTGCTGATCCACAACGAGGCCGATCCGATCGCCGCCCCGACCGAGAGCTGGGCGCTCGCCTCGGTGATGCCCCGCTCGGAGACGTGGATCACACCCGCCCCGCCCGCCGACCATCCCCTGCGGTGGCAGAACGGCCGATGGGGAACGCACTGCCAGTCGTACAAGCTCGATCCCGACGGCTACGTCACCCAGGTGACGGCGTTCCTCAACCGGGGGCTGGGGCCACCCACACGCTGAGCGATCCGGCGCGGCCGCGCACGTCGACGGTGCCGTGCGGGACGAGGCCCGTCGCCGCGTCGCCGGCGCGTCGCGCGCTCGCGACCAGCGCGTCGCTCGCCACCATCGCCACGCCGAGCGTGCGCGTGAGCTCCTGCAGCCGGCTCGCGACGTTCACCGTGTCGCCCACCACGGCGAACTCGAGGTGGCGCTCATCGCCGATGTCGCCCAGCACGACGGGGCCGTAGTGCGCCCCGATGCCGACGCGGATCGGCGCTTCGCCGCGGGCGCTGCGCTCGTGGCTCCACGCGTGCACGGCGTCGAGCATCGCCCGCGCGCACGCGAGCGCGCGCGCCGCGGCGTCGGCCGCGGGTCGCGGCGTCCCGAACGTCACCATGAGACCGTCGCCGAGATACTTGTCCACCGTACCGCCGTGCGCGAACACGGCGGCCACCATGCGCCGGTGGAAGTCGCGCAGGAGGCCGATCACCGCGTCGGGCGCGGCGGCCGATGCCAGGCCCGTGAAGCCGACGATGTCGACGAACAGCACCGCCACGTCCTGCTGCCGCGTCGTCCGCAGCGGGTCGTCCGAGAGCGCGAGCTCGTCGACCAGGTTCGGCGAGAAGTAGCGCGCCAGGTTCGCGCGGGCCCGCTCGGTCTCGACCTGGCGGGCGACCAGGCGGCGCGATCGCCGAACCACGATCGCGAGGCCGCCCGCGAGCACGAGCAGCAGCACCACGAGACGCCCCCACAGGCCCACGTCCACCCGATGCGGATCCAGGACGAAGGCCAGGACCTCCTCGGAGGTCATCGCCCGCCGGCGCGCCGCCGGCAGGTAGCCGACCGAGCCCGGCAGGGCGAGCAGCCGCAGGACACCGATCGACCACACGAGGGCGGCGGCAATCCCGCACCACAGCACGGCGAGCGGGCGGTATGAGAAGACCGTCGCCATGATGAGCAGGAACAGATACAGCTCGTTGCCGAAGCGCAGGCGCACCTGCGGCGGCAGGTCGTTCGGCTCGAGCGGGTTCGGGAGCAGGACCGCCAGCGTGAACAGGCCGACGTCGAGCAGCGGGAAGACGTAGAGCGGCCAGCTCCCGGCGACGCCGGCCCGGCGGAGCCAGAGCGGCACGAGCCCCAGGAGCGCGAAGGCGACCGCGATGCCGAAGTAGTAGAAGGCGCCCGGGTAGCGGTTTTCGATCAGCGTCCACGCCGCGATGACGGCGCAGCCGACGAGCCGGACGCGCACGGCCAGGCGCAGGCCGTCGAGCTCCTCCTCGGCGAAGGCGGCGGCGAGCCGTGCGTCCGGGGGCACCCGGCTCCGATACGCCCCTCGCTTTCGGTGGACAACCTTTGGAGATATTCTATGGGCACCCGGACGATGGATCAGGCCCCCCCAGCCCGCCGCACCCCACCGAGCAAGCGGCCGCTCATCATGGTCGTCGACGACGACGCCGACGTCCTCAAGATGTGCGACGCCGTACTCGAGCAGGCGGGCTTCGATCGCGCGCTCGCGAACTCGGGCGAGGAAGCGATCTCGCTCCTCGAGAAGGTCCGACCCGCGGTCATCGTCCTCGACCTCCGCATGCCCGGCATGGACGGCTGGTCGGTCGCGGCGCTGATCCGCAAGCACGAACGAACGGCACGCATCCCCATCCTGGCGCTCACGGGCATCATGGAGAACGTCGAGGACGCGGCGCGGCGCGCCGGCGCGACGGCGTTCATCCTGAAGCCGCTCGACGCGCGCCGCTTCGTCGCGGCCGTGAAGCGTCTCTGCCCCGCCTGACGGCGCAGGGCTCTACTAGGCCGAGGGCGTCGCGACGTCGACGGACGCGGCCGCCGGTGCGGCCGGAACGGAGTCCTTGCCGAAGGTGCGCTCCAGCATGCGGCGGACGCGCGCGACGAGCTCCTCGCGCTTGAAGGGCTTCACGACGTAGTCATCGGCGCCGGCGCCGAAGCCGGCGGTCACGTGCATCTCGTCGCCGTTGGCCGTCAGCATGAGGATCGGCACGAATGCCGTGCGCGCATCCGAGCGCAGCCGCCGGCAGACTTCGAAGCCGTCCATCACCGGCATCGAGACGTCGAGGACCACGACGTCGGGCCGGTGCTGCTCCGCCAGCTCGATGGCCTCGATGCCGTCCTGTGCCGTGACCACCTGCAGTCCGAGGTTCGCCGACTGCAGCACGATACGGACGATGTTGCGGATGTCGGCGTTGTCGTCGACGACGAGCGCCTTGAATGTCCGCATCGGGCTCGTCGCCAGGGGCACCGGGACGGCCTCCACGACGACGGACGCGGCCGTCGGCGCGGGCGGGCTCGTGGTGGTCTCGGGCGCGCCGGCCGCGGCGCCGCAGTGGGGACACTTCGACTGCCCTTCGGGGAACGTCTTCTGGCAGGCGCGGCACACCGACTCGCTGGCGGCGATCTGCACGACGCGGAGGATCTCTTCGCTGGTGGTGACGCCGCTCGTCAGCTTCTGGATCGCGTCGTCCGTGAGGGTGCTGTACCCCTCGACGCGCGCCTGCTGGCGCACCTGGCTCTCGAGCGCGCCGGCCTCGATCATCCGCGCGATCGTCCCGCCGATCGGCACGACCTCGTAGATGCCGACCCGGCTCGCGTAGCCGCTGTGCCGGCAGGCCCCGCAGCCCTCACCGCGCCGGTAGCCCGGGTGCTGCTTCGGCACGCGCAGCATCGCCGCCAGCTCGTCCGAGGCGTCGCAGCCGAGCGCACAGCTCTGGCAGACGCGGCGGGCGAGCCGCTGGGCCATGATCAGGTTGACCGACGACGCGATGACGTACGGCTCGATGCCGAGGTCGAGCAGCCGCGTGATGGTCGCCGCCGCGTCGTTCGTGTGCAGCGTCGAGAGCACGAGATGGCCCGTCTGCGCGGCCTGGAAGGCGACTCGGGCCGTCTCCTGGTCGCGGATCTCGCCGACCAGGATGACGTCCGGATCCTGGCGCAGCACCGAGCGGATGACGCTCGCGAACGTCAGGCCCTGCTTCTCGTTGATGTCGACCTGGTTGATGCCCTTCAGCTGGTACTCGACCGGGTTCTCGATCGTGATGATGTTCGTCGTCGTGGAGCGGATGGCGCGGATCAGCGCGTAGAGGGTCGTCGTCTTGCCGCTGCCCGTCGGCCCCGTGACCAGGATCATGCCCTGCGGCTTCGAGGACGCCTCGCGCAGGCGCTGCTGGTCCTGCGGCGCGAAGCCGAGCCGATCGAGGCTGATGAGCGCGCGCGCGGCATCGAGGATGCGCAGCGTGACCTTCTCGCCGTGCTGCATGGGCAGCGTCGAGACGCGGAAGTCGACCGTCCGATTCTGGTAGAGCACCTGGATGCGGCCGTCCTGGGGCACGCGCCGCTCCGTGATGTCCATCCGCGCGAGCACCTTCAGGCGCGCGACGAGCGGGTTCTGTACCCACTTCGGGAAGTGGAACCCCTCCTCGAGGATGCCGTCGATGCGGTAGCGGACCACGACGCCGTCGGCCATGGGCTCGACGTGCACGTCGCTGGCGCCGGCCTTCACGCCCTCGACGAATAGGAGGTCGGTCAACTTCACGACCGGTGGCAGCTCGGCGTCGGCGGCGAGCATGCGCATGTCCTTCCCGTCGTCCTGCAGCTCCGAGACGGCGATCTCGGGATCGGGAACGTTCTGGAGGAACTGCTCGAGCGACTCCTCCAGGCGGTAGGTGTGCGCGATCGCGTCGCGGACCTCGGTGCGACTCGCGAGCACGAACTGGACGCGCTTGCCGGTCGCGAACTCGACGGCCTTGATGGCCTCGAGATCGAGCGGATTCGCCGTCGCGACGTCGAGCCGGTTGCCGTCGACGCGCACCGGAACGATCTCGTAGCGCGTCGCGAGGCTCTCCTTCACGAGCCGGGTGACGGTCGGATCGAGCGTGCTGGCGACGAGGTCCACCAGGCGCAGTCGCAGGGCGGGGGCGAGCCGCTCGGCCAGCTCGCGGTCGTTCATGACGCCCTGGCGCTCGAGGGCCTCCGGCACCGCGAGTCCCTCGTTGCGGCAGAGCTCTTCGGCCTTGGCGGCGTGCTCGGCGGTCACCACGCTCTGGCGCACGAGAAAGCGCAGAAGCGCCTGCTGCCCGCTCGTCAACTCCGCCATGCGATATGCTCCATCCCCAATCTCGGCCGACTCGGGCCGGACCTTTAGCGCCCAGCGGGGGGGCGCAAAGCCACGTCCAGCACGAGCTTGACGGGTCCGGGGCCGAGTCGCTAGCAGCGCAACCGGTGGGCTACGAAGTCACTTTCCAGGACCTCGCCTACGCCCGCGTCGGCGACGTCTCGCTGCTGGCGCGCATCTACCGGCCGGCCAGGGCGGAGCCCTCGTTCGCGCTGGTCGACGTCCACGGCGGCGCCTGGTCGTACTTCGACCGCACCGTCGACGCCTACTTAGACCACGCGCTCGCGGCGTCGGGGCTGGTCGTGGTCGCGCTCGACTTCCGCATGGGTCCCGCCCACCCCTTCCCGGCCGCCGTGGCGGACGTCGTGGCGGGGATCCGGTGGACGAAGGCGCACGCCGCCGAGCTCGGGGCGCGACCGGATCGGGTCGGCGTCATCGGCGGCTCGAGCGGAGGCCACCTTGCGATGCTGGCGGCGCTCCGGCCCCGGGCGGCGGACTTCGGCGCGACACCGGTCGACGCGCCCGCCGGCGTCGATGCGCACGTGGCGTACGCCCTGCCCCTGTGGCCGATCCTCGATCCCCTGGCGCGCTACCGATACCTGCTCGGGCGGCGCGACGAGTCGCCGGAGTCGCGTCGCGAGCCGTTCTTCCAACCCGACCGGCTGATCGAGGCGCATGACGGGTTCTTCGGCGACGAGGCGACGATGCACCGCGCGAGCGCGCTCCGCGTGGTCGAGGACGGCGAGGCCGAGACGCTGCCGCCGATCTGGCTCGCGCACCCCGAGCTCGACGAGAACGTCACACTCGACATGAGCCGGCGGTTCGTCGACGCGTACCGTCGCGCCGGCGGTGCGGCGGAGCTGGAGGTGTTCCCCGGCCTCGGTCACAGCTTCGCGAATTTTCCGGGCGATCCGGCCGACCGTTGCATCGACCGGATGCGCGCGTTCATATCGAAGCAGCTCGCGACGGCGGGCTGAGCGATCCATGGCCACCTTCTTCGACCGCCTCGAACCGGAGCACGTCGCGTTCATCGAGCGACAGCTCCTCTTCTTCGTCTCGACCGCGACCGACGGCGCACACCCGAACGTGTCGCCCAAGGGCTACGATTCGATCGCGGTGCTCGCTCCCGACCGCCTGGCGTACGTCGACCTTCCTGGCAGCGGCAACCAGACGGCGACCCACGTCGCCGAGCACGGGCGCATCACCGTCATGTTCTGCAGCTTCGACTCGAAGCCCCTGATCCTGCGCATCTACGGCCGCGGCCGCGTGGTTGCGCGCCACACGCCCGAGTTCACGGCGCTCGCCGCCCGGCTCGGCGAACGGGTCGGACCGCACACGCGACAGCTGATCGACATCGCCATCGAGCGCGTGCAGTCCTCGTGCGGCTACGGCGTGCCGCTGCTCGAGCCCGTCGGCGAGCGCGACACGCTCCGCCGGTACTTCGACAAGCGGCACGCCGAGGTCGACTGGGAGGATTACCTCGCCGAGCATTCGAAGCCCCAGCCCCCGGTCGTCCGCCGGCGCTAGTCCTCGCGCGTTCCTCGCTTGCCGCGCCGGCTTCGCCGGCCGCGGCATACCGGTCGCGCGTAGCACACACGCTGCACTCTCGCGTCCTCACCCGAGCCAAGACGTAGTCTTGGCTCGGACTCAAGCCTTCTGGACGTACTCCGCGACGTCGTAGCCCCAGGTGAGGCCGATGAAGCGGGGCATGTCCTCGCGGATGATGCGCTCGCCCTCGGGCGAGTCGAAGAAGCCGGTCCGCATCGCCTCCACCGACGGGAAGTGCAGCTCGGCGATGCCGTCCCAGTCGGGCGCGTCGCCCAGACGCTGGTCGACGACGTTGGTCACGTACTTGTGCAGGCCCGGATGGTGGACGAGCGCGAGCGGGACGTGCCGGGTGAGCCAGTGCTCGACGAACGCGGCGTGGCTCGTGCCGGCAGGCCGGCGCACGAGGCCGACGATCTTCACGCCCGGCGACCGCGTCCCGAGTGGCGGCGGAGCCGCGGGCGCCTTCTGCACGTGCTCGGTCGTGACGTAGGCGTGCGCGCCGCCGAGGAAGCCGGCGACGTCACGCTCGACGATCCGCCGCCCTTCCTCCGTGTCGTAGAGCCGCTCGCGGAAGTCGTCGACGCTCGCGAACGACAGCTCGCCGATCGAGTCGAGCTCCTCGGCCCCGGCGCGCCGTCCCTCGACGACGTTGACGACGTACTTGCGCATGCTGGGATGGTGGCGGAGCGCGATCGGGACGTGCCCCGCGAGCAGGCGTTCCGTGTACTCGGCGGGCGAGAGGTCGGGACGGCGCCGGCAGAGGAAGACGAGCTTCACCATGGGCGGCCCGTATCACACGCCCATGGTGTCGGCGTACAGTCGCTCGATCTCCGCGATGTGCGTCTCGAGGTCGCCGTGCTGCCAGCTCGCGGTCGAGATCGGCGGATGGACGACGACCTCGATCGTCGTCGGGCGCAGGATGATGCCGTGCTTCGGGAGCGCGTCGAGGGCGTTGCGGAAGACGAGCGGCACGATGGGCACGCCGGCGGCCATCGCGAGGTGGAAGGCGCCCTTCTTGAACCGTCCCAGGCGCGGCGTCGGCATGCGCGTGCCCTCGGGGGCGATCGCGATCGAGAGGCCGCTCTCGAGCGCCTCGATCGCGGGCCGCAGCGCCTCGATCGCCTTCGAGCGGTTGAAGCGGTCGATGAAGACCGTGCCGGCGGCCGCGAAGAGCGGGCCGAAGAACGGGTTCCTGCGGACCTCCTGCTTGCTGATCGCGACGAAGTCGCGGCGCAGGAGCTTGCACAGCAGCAGCACGTCGACCGCGCTCTGGTGGTTGAAGATGAAGACGGCCGGCCGGTGCGACCAGAGGTGCGCTTCCCCGCTGACCCGCACCTCGATGCCCGCGAGCGCCGTCCCCAGCTCGCCCCACGTGGTCGCGGCGACGTTGGCCCAGCGCCGCGTCCCGCGATCGAGGGCGACGATGGGCAGTCCGACCAGCACCGCCGAGAAGAAGCTCCCGATCGCGAGCGACGTGCGCACGACGTCCATCAAGGCCGGCGTGCCACGCGTCCAGAACGTGCGCGTCGGCCATCCACGCCGCCGCGCGATCGCCGCCAGGCGGGTGTTCGGATTGGTCGGACGCGGGCGGCCGACGCCTTCCAGCAGCGGCAGGTCCTCGTCGCTGTCGGTGTAGAAGAAGCTCTGGGCGAGGTCCACGCCGTGCTCGCCCGCGAGCTGTCGCGCGGCGAGCAGCTTGCCCTCGCCGTAGCACGTGGGCTTCACGACGCGTCCCGTGAACCGGCCGTTCTCGACCTCGAGACGCGTGCAGAGCACGTGTGGGATGCCGAGATCGCGCGCCAGCGGCTCGGTCTGGTAGCGCGTCGCCGACGAGACGATGGCCACCGTGTGCCCCTTGCGGAGGTGCGCGTGCACGAGGGCCCGCGCCTCCGGGTACACGTCAGCCGCCATGCGCTCTGCGAACACGCGCTCGGCGAGCGCCTCGAAGTCGTTCTCCGATGCGCCGCCGAGCAGCGTGAGCGTCTCGGAGAGAAACCCGGAAAACCCGGTCTGGCCGAGCTGGAACCAGAGCGCACCGCGCAGGAACTGCGCGATTCCGCCCGGTCCGATGCGGCCGCCGAGGAGGCCGTCGAGCAGAAACGTGAAGACGGAGAAGCCGGCGACGAGCGTGCGGTCGAGATCGAAGAACGCCCCCACCTGCGGGCCGGCCGGTCCCTCGTCGATCTCGCGGGTGATCTCGGCCCACGGCACGGCGCGGGAAGATACCGCCGCTCGCCGCGGGGCGTCTACCCACGCGAGCCGCAATCGTCGTATATGCGCCGTCGTGGCGACGGCGAGCACCGCGGAGGCCCCTCTCCCGCTGCGGCACCCACGCGTCGTGTTCCTGCTCGACGCCACCAGCGAGATCGAGCAGCGCCTCCTCACGCGGTGGATCGCCGACCACCATGCGCCGACCGGCATTCCGTACGAGGTCGTCGCGATCCCGCCGTCGCGGCGGCGCGGGTCGGTGCGCGTCGACCGCAGCGCGCTCGAAGGCGCCCTCGCGGCGCACGACGACCCGCTGCTGACGCCGCTGCGCGTGGCCTGGCTCCCACCGCCCGAGCGCGACGACGGCCCGCTGCGCCATCTGCTCAAGCTGGTCGCCTTCGGCGATCCGCGCGATCCCGGACGCCTGCGCCAGCGCTGGGTGGCCCTGCGCCATCCGGAGCGCGCCCAGGTGGTGCTGGCCGACGCGGCGTCGATCTCCGAGCTGCGGGCACGCTGGCGCACTGCGTGCGGCGCGGGGTTCGCCGAGACGATGGGGCTCGCCGATTTCGTGGCGCGCCAGGCGGCGCTCGCGCTCGAGCGCGCCGAGCGGCGGCTGCGCGGGCTGCGCTACAAGGTACCGCGCTTCGTCGGCGAGGCGATCCTCGCGCGGCCCGCCTTCCAGGGCGGCGTCGCGCGCCTCGCGCAGGAGCTTGGGCGGCCACCGGCCGACGTCCTGAAGGAGGCCACGAGCGACCTGCGCGAGATTGCGGCGACCCACAGCCCGTACGTCATCGACCTCACCGCGCAGCTGATCCGCGTGCTCTACTCGCGCGGCTACTCGGCGATCCACTACGACCGCGAGGCGCTCGCCCGCATCTATCAGCTCGCGCAACGCCATCCGGTCGTCTTCCTGCCGTCGCACAAGTCGAACCTCGACCACCTCGTGCTGCAGTACGCGCTGCACGAGAACGGGCATCCGCCGAACCACACGGCTGGCGGCATCAACATGAACTTCTTCCCGGTCGGCCCGCTCGTGCGCCGCAGCGGCGTCTTCTTCATCCGACGCACCTTCAAGGACGACGCGGTCTACAAGTTCGTGCTGCGCCACTACGTCGACTACCTGATCGAGAAGCGCTTCTCGCTCGAGTGGTACGTCGAGGGCGGGCGGTCGCGGTCGGGGAAGCTGCTGCCGCCGCGCTTCGGGCTGCTCGCCTACGTCGTCGACGCCTACCGGCGCGGCAAGAGCGAGGACATCCATCTGATTCCGGTCGCGATCGCGTACGACCAGATCCAGGACGTGGGCGACTACACGGCCGAGCAGCGCGGGGCGGCCAAGCAGCGCGAGAGCTTCGGTTGGTTCGTGCGGCTGGTCCGCAACCTGCGCCATCGCTACGGCGCGATCCACCTCCGCTTCGGCGAGCCCGTCTCGCTCGCCCAGCTCGTGGGCCCTTCCGATCCCGACGCTGAGCCGAACGCCGACGAGCAGAGCCTCGCCATCCAGAAGCTCGCCTTCGAGGTCTCCGATCGCATCAACCGCGTGACCCCGATCACGCCGACGTCGCTCGTGACGCTCGCGCTGCTCGGCCGCGGCGATCGCGCGCAGAGCGTCGAGGAGATCCGGACGGCGCTCAAGAACCTCCTCCACTACGTGCGCGGGCACGCGCTCCCCACGACGGGCGACCTGGACCTCGATTCAGCGGACGGCGTGCGGCGCACGCTCGACACGCTGGTCGAGAACGGCGTCGTCACCTGCTTCGCGGAGGGTCTCGAGCCCGTCTATGCGATCGGCCCGGATCAGCACCTGACGGCGGCGTACTACCGCAACACGATCATCCACGTGTTCGTCAACGGGGCCATCGCCGAGCTCGCGCTCCTGCGCGCCAGCGAGGACGACGTGGTCGACTTCCGCGGCGAGTTCTGGGCGGAGGCGCTCCGGCTTCGCGACCTGCTCAAGTTCGAGTTCTTCTTCGCCGAGCGCGAGCGGTTCCTGCGCGAGCTGCGCGACGAGGTGGCGTTCCACGCGCCCGGGTGGGAGGAAGCGGTCGA
>Ga0335084_10000124_pt1 | contig 53646 bp, 81 predicted proteins | sample Lox_Sample_44_FD_206721 | JGI IMG/M metagenome (GOLD analysis project Ga0335084, IMG submission 206721) | Soil microbial communities from Loxahatchee National Wildlife Refuge, Florida, United States - Lox_Sample_4.4 | ecosystem: Environmental > Terrestrial > Soil > Wetlands | place: USA...
CGATCCTGTTTTCTATAATTGTTTTTCTTCGCAAGGAGCTTTCATGTCAGAATCGCAGCCTGCTATGCAGTTAACTTTGCTTGATTGGCGTCCGATGAAGCGCAACAGTTTGCGCGGTTTCGCCACCGTTAGGCTCGGTAAAGCCTTCAAAATCTCTGATATAGTCGTACACTGCAATAGCGGTAAGCGTTGGGCTTCTCTTCCATCCAAGCCTCAAGTTGACGGAAATGGCGTTGCCGTAAAGGACGAACGCGGAAAGATTAAGTATCTCCCGGTTGTTTCCTGGATGGATAAGGATTCATCGGATCGATTTTCCATAGCTGTTATTGAAGCTGTAGAGCGGGAATATCCAGGCGCCACGCAAGGCGATGCTTAGTTGTGGGCGTCGTTGACGATGCCGTAAGGCTGTCTGCGCGCTTTCCAGTATTTCCCTGTTTTGCCTCCAAGAAGCCAGCTTGCAAGCACGGCTTTAAGCAGGCAACCCAATCTCCGGAGGACATAGTTGATCTTTGGCGTGGCACGAATGCTACGCTAATAGGCGTCCCAACTGGTGAAGTCTCGGGCATAGATGTTCTTGACATCGATCCTCGTCATGACGGAGATCAATGGCTAGAAACGGCGTGGGATCAAATACCCAAAACTAGAACGCACAAAACGCAATCGGGCGGATTGCATTTGCTGTTTCGGCATGTCGATGGCGTGAAGAATAGCGAAAGCAAGATCGCGCCAGGCGTGGATACTCGGGGTTCAGGGGGGTATTTTATATATTGGCCCGCCCAAGAATTGCCCGTAGAAAATCCACAAATCCTAGCCGATTGGCCTGAATGGATTCTAAAAATCCTAAACCCACCGCCACAGAAGCGTCGTTATGTCATGCCGGCGACAAAATTAGAGGCTGACGTTCGCGCATCTAGAATGATCGAACGCGCGTATGAGCGTGTAAAAAACGCCCAGCCTGGCCGTAGGCATTTTGAGCTTAGGGCGGCTGCCGCTACTTTAGGCGGATTAGCTGGGCATCTCGGCAAATCTTTAGATCAAGTAGAGCGCGATTTAGTCGATTTAATTATGCAGACTGGCGCGGCCGACAGGAAAAACGCAGAAGCAACTGCACGATGGGCTATGTCTAAAGGATGCTCATCCCCATTATTGACTGGACGTTAAGATGTCTGAAGATGCTACGGTTGTTGACCTTGGCTTTAAGCGCAGCACAGCCAAGCTTGAACAGATGCTCGCAAAGACAGAAAAAAACCAAGTGATTGCTAATGTATCAAATTTGATTTTGATTGTTGGGCATGATCCTGTTTTGTCGAACTTGTGCGGATATGACGAGTTCCAATGTCTTCCTGTCATCCATCACCCCGCGCCTTCTCCGATAGATGGTGCTCCCGATCTTCCGGGACCTTATCCTCGCGCCTGGTCATCTGCCGATGTGTCTCAAATTCAGTCGTATATTCAACGTATTTGGGTGAGTGGTGCAAAAAAAAGCGACGTTGAGGACGCCATGAACGCCGTGGCTGCATCTAGGCGGTTCCATCCTATCAGAGATTGGCTTGCGGAACTTGAATGGGACTTAGAGCCTAGATTAAATCAATGGCTTAAAAAAGCGTTTGGTGCAGATGACACGCAATATATTGAGGATGTATCGTCGTGTATCCTCATTGCCGCCGTTCGGCGTATCAGAAGTCCTGGATGCAAGTTCGACCATATGCCTGTGCTTGAAGGTGGACAAGGTATCGGAAAATCCACGGCGGTTAAGGTGCTATTTGGCGAAAAATACTTTACTGACAGTTTGCCGCTCGCTCTTGAGAGTAAGGACGCAGCCCTTGGGCTACAAGGCGCTTGGTGCGTCGAGTTTGCGGAGATCGAACAGTTAATTCGTACGGAAGAGCAAGTCGCCAAAGCGTTCCTGTCCCGCGCTATAGACCGTTTCCGCGCCCCTTATGGGCGGCAATATCTCACCTATCCAAGGCAGTGCGTGTTTATCGGCACCACCAACGATACGGACTATCTACGCGATGCCACGGGAAACCGTCGCTACTGGCCAGTGCAATGCCATTTCGTGGAGATCGGCTGGCTCAACGAGAACCGGGAGCAGTTATGGGCTGAAGCAGCGGCGCGCGAGGCTATGGGCGAGGCGCATTGGCTAAGCGAACCTGACACAATCCAGCAGGCTAAAGAGGCACAAGAAGACCGTCAGGAAGAGGATGTGTGGGAAGACCGCGTGCAAAATTATCTGATAGGGCGATGCGAAACCACCACTGCCGAGATACTTACGGACGCCCTGCAAATCCCGGTGGAGAGGCAGACGAAGCGGGAACAAATGCGAGTGACGAAGATACTCAAAAAACATAGGTGGAAACGTGATACGGTAAGGGTGGGAACTAAAACTAAGAAAATTTGGCTTTCAGGTGGCAACAAATGAATAGGAGGGAACAAGTGGTAACACTAGGAAAAACCTACTTTGTTACCACCGTTACCACTGTTACCACATAATGTTGTATGTATAGAAAGGATGTAAAGTATGCGCTCTATAGAGGTTTTAGAAAAAGGTGGAAATGTGGAAACAGGTAGTAACGTGGTAACATCCCGCCCACTCCACATCACCCACATCATCGCCGGCCTTAACCGCGTTCTGGATCACGAGCCGCTATTGCAGTCAGACCGCACGATCATCCGCATGGCTATCGCGGAGATCGCGCATCAGCACCCTGAGGCATCGACCATCCCGCGCGCGACTATGCTTAACCCGGAGGGAGACGAACCGTGACGACGCTGGAGGGCTTTCAGAGGGGGCTCGGCTACCACCCTAGCGCCACATCCGACAAAGCCAGTTCTACGCCCCACAGCAACAGGGAAAAACGCATGATTAGGATCGACATCACCCACACGAAGAACGGCGGCGCGATTTGGAGCCACGACGGCATCAACGCCAAGAACCTAACCAACCTCGCTCGCGCAATCCTACCGACGGTTGGCGATGCACCATGGCAAGCTGGGCGCGAAGGCAAGATTGACCTGACCGGAAAAAGCTTGGCGAACTTGGCGCGGTTCACCGCGACCGAAGGCGATAAGATCGGCCCCAAGTTTGTAAAATGGTCGCCTAATCCATTTTTCGCCAAAACCGAAGGAGAAGAACCATGATCCGCCGCGACTGGACCGACGAGCTAACCGCCAAACTGCGCGCGCTCTGGGCCGAAGGGCTTTCAACCGCCGCAATCGGGCGCCGGCTGAATATCTCCAAAAACGCCGTCGCCGGTAAGGCGCACCGGCTTAACCTGCCTGCCAGGCCGTCGCCGATCAAACACGGCGGCAAATACGCCGGACGATTACAAGCTATTTCCGCGCGTAAAGCCTCTCAGGAGGCCGTACAGGGCATTATCCGCACCGAGCCGACACACATAGTCCCCGTGATGCGCGAGCATCACAGGGCGCGCGTAGAGCCTTGTAGCTGGGTGGAGGGGGTTAAGGGTAGCTGGCGCTACTGCGATGAGCCTTCAGCGTCGGGGAGAGTTTACTGCCACGATCACTGCGCCGTGGCTTACGTCAGGACCGCCGCCAGCATCATGACGCCAGAAAACGCCAGCACGACCAGTAGGTAGAGCCACACAAGCGCCATGTCGTGCCAGGGCAAGTCGCGCCTTGGCACTTCTGGTTTCGTCATGCGGACGCTAAATGCAGGCGCGCCGGGTTTGAATACGTTGGCCATAGGTTGTCTCCGTTCGATCTGCCGCATTTATGGCACAAGCATTCCGTGCGCGCAAACTGGGTGACGAAACTCTTCACAAATCACTGAAACATGGTGTATTTGTAAGATATGGCGTACGCACCTAAACCCAAGATTGACGTAGCAGGCCACACAACGGAAGAGTTGTGCGAGCTTATCATGGACGGCATCATGCTCACGCAGATTGCGCGGGATTGGTGCGTCAGCAAAGCCGCTTTGCTCGACTGGATTGCGGCGGATGAGGATCGCGCAATGCGAGTCAGGGAAGCGCGCTCGATTGCCGGCCATTCATGGGATGAAATGGCGGTTAAGGCGCTTGACGATCTGCCGAAAGACGCAACGCCGGCCCAAATTACCAAAGCCCGAGAACTTGCCAGCCACTACCGTTGGCGCGCATCGAAGATCTCACCGCCATACGCGGACAAGTCGCACTCCATCGTTGAAGCCACGATCAAGCAGGCCAAGCCTTTGTCTGACTTGGAGGCTCTGGCAGAAATCGCGGAGCTTAGCCAGCAGCTGGGTGGAAAATACCAACTTGTCGAAGTGGTTGACGAGGATGAGCCTTAAGCGGATAGACTAATCCTCGTCGTCAATCTCCATATGTCGCGGGAATAGCATCTCGGCGGCACACATAATCGCCAGCCAAGTGAGCTGGACGGCATACAGAGCGCCGATAAATTCGAGGGCTAATCTGATCATTTCTCGTCTCTTTCACTAAAAAAGCGATGCCGACCTTACCCTCTTCGGCCGTAAAGCCTCGCCCTTCAGGGCGGGGAGGATGTCAGGGTTCGCTCTCCCGCCTAAGTAGAGTTACCGCCGCATCGAGCAAATCCACATGCGCCAGCCGCTCAGCCCGGCGAATAGCGGATTGCAGCCGATCGGCCTTGATGCGCCATTGGTGCGCGGACATGGGCAAGTCGCTCTGGACCTCAAGCACGCACAGCGCGAAGTTGCGCCGCGCACCGGCAAGGAGCTGGCGGTATTCGGTTATGGTTTCTGTGGTCATTTGAGCCACCAGAACGGCGTGAAGATCAGCCACGGCGTTTCGCGCGCGGGTTCGACGTGTTCCGTAATGGCGAAATGAGGCCGGCGAAACTCTACAACTGTATCCGTATCCGTCACTCGCAGTTCAGTTTTGTCGCCACGCGGTGTCTCGTGAGCGATGGTAAGCCGCCCGAACGGGATTACGGTCATGGCGTTTCCTCCGCCAGCGCCGCGTCAATCATGGCGACATAAATGCCATGCACGCCGGCTATGCTCTCAACCCACGGTGCGCGGCATCCGGCGCTTAACATCGCGCCGTTCATCTCGCGCATTGCGGCGATGGCGGCGCGGGCTGTTGGTGCCCATCCGCTCCATTCACGCTCGACGAGATGGTCAACGTTCTCGCCCTCATAATCCATCTCTAGCCACTTACGACACATAGCCCGCGCCACGCGCTCAATCATCCCGCTCATGCTTATCTCCTTTTCCGTCCTCGTAACTTGCCACCACGCATAACGCATCGTCAACACAAATCTAACGCAAAATGCTTGACACAAGATAGTGTTTTGCGTATGGGGATAAGGCGCATGGAGCGCGTTACGGGAGATGCAGTGACCCCAACCGAACTAAAAGCCGCCGGCCTGGCGCTATACGGCGAGCCATGGCGCCGGGAGATGGCCAAAGACCTGAACGTGCATATCTCCACGATCCAGCGCTACCTGGCGATGGATACCGTGCCACGCATCGTGGAGCTGGCTATAGACGGGCTGCATTATCGTGGCGTTAATAATGTTCGATAAAAACATCCCAATCCCCGTCGCCGCCCGTAAATGGGACTTCACACAAGCCGAGATTGGCGACAGCGTGGCGTTCATGAACGAGGCGGACGCTGACAAGTTTGCCGCCGCTGTTCGCCACTATAGCCGCGTTCACGGCACAGACTGGGGCGCGAAAAAGCTGGCGGCTGGCGAGAAGTGGCGTGTGTGGATCGTCGCCGGCAGAGGCCGCAAGCCGGTCAAACTGGAGCCGGTCAAGTTGCCAAAACTGCAAGTGTTTGCCGCACCTACGCCGTTGACTGACGAGGATTTGCAGATCGTCGTGGACTACCGGCGCGGTGAGGATGTGACGCTAGCAAAGCCAAGACAGTATGAAATGGGCGAGCCGGAGGCGGAAGAAACAACGCCAACGGGGCGGCGTAAGAGGCTTATTCCGGAGTAATGGCTAACCCGGCCATCATGCGCGTGCTCAATGACATGCGCGCGAAGCGGAAGCAGCAAATCAAAGCGGAGTGCGAGGCGAACTTATATCAGTTCGTCAAGCATTTCTGGCACATTGTAGAGCCTGCAAATCCCCTCATCGAAGGGTGGGTTATGGAGGCCATCTGCGAGCATTTGCAGGCAGTGACAGAAGGAAGGATACTGCGTCTTATCATCAACGTGCCGCCTGGTTGTTCCAAGTCACTATTATCGTGCGTGTTTTTTCCGGCTTGGGAATGGGGCGCAAGGGGCATGACTTCCATACGCTATGCCTCGTTCAGTTACACAAGCACCCTGACTGAGCGTGACAATGGCCGATTGCTCCATTTGATCAGCAGCCCGCTTTATCAGGAATATTGGGGCGAGCGCCTTAAGGTATTTGGCGGCAAGGTCAAGGTTGAAAACAACAATACCGGGTGGAAACTCGCCACATCCATAGGTGGAGTGGGCACCGGAGAGCGCGCGGACAGGTTGTTGTTGGACGATTTAAATAACGTCAAGGAATCTGAATCAAAAGCGATCTTGACCACAACTAATCAGTGGATACGAGAGGTTATGCCGACGCGACTTAATCATTTGGCGCGGTCTTCTATCATCGCCATCCAGCAGCGAACGTCAGAGGAGGATTGCACAGGAACGCTGGTTGCGGCGCGTGACGATTGGTGTTGGCTCATGGTGCCGATGAAGTACGACCCAATGCGCCATTGTAGCACGGAGATTGGCTGGTCTGATCCGCGCACGGTCGAAGGAGAGTTGTGCTGGCCAGAGCGGTTTCCGCCTGATGAGGTCGCCAAACTAGAGCGCGAAATGGGGCCTTACGCTTGGGCCGGCCAGATGCAACAATCCCCAAGCCCGCGCGGCGGCGGAATTATCAAGACCGAATGGTGGCAGGACTGGCCGTCCAAGCAAACCCCACCGCTGGATTACATCGTGGCATCTCTCGATACCGCCATGACTGAAAAGGAAGAGAGCGACTATTCCGCGCTGACGGTCTGGGGCTCGTTCCAGGATAGCGGCGCGATCATAGGCGACGAGTTCGGCGGTTATGACTTTGTGGCCAGCAACGAGCCGCGCGACCGAAGTCTGTTCGGCCAGGAAAGCCGAGAGCGCATGTCTGTTGTGTCAGCTTCTCTGCCAAAGATATTGTTGCTGAATGCCTGGCGGGAGCGGCTGGGACTGCCGGAGCTGGTGGAGAAGGTTATTTCAACTTGTATCCGTTACCGGGTGGACGTTTTAATTATCGAAAATAAAGCACACGGCCATGCGGTTAACCAGACTATACGCGAAATGCTTGCAAGAAAACCCTTTAGCGTTGTAATGTATGATCCGCGTCAATATGGCGACAAATCCGCGCGTCTATACTCGATACAGCATTTGTTTTCTGAGGGTCTGATATATGCTCCGTTGGAGAAAGCCTGGGCAGATATGGTGATCCAAGAGGTTGCGAACTTCCCGCGCGCCAAGAATGATGACCTAGTTGACACCGTGAGCCAGGCGCTCCAGCACCTACGACAGCGCGGTTTCGCGCCTCGCCGTGAGGATGCTGTATCTGGCGTTACCGATCGTCTGCGCCACAAGGGGACGGCTAAGCCGCTGTATAACACATGAAACAGCCCGCTTTCACCGGGCATTGGTATGCGCCTGAACAGCTAGGCTACGTGCGCGTGCCAGAGAAATGCACAGCCAAGGTTGAAGTCTACCGCGCGCCGGATGGCAAAATGCGTGAATGGGATGCCGAAAAAGGCCGTCCGCTGGTATTTGTTGACGATAATGCGGGGATTAGATGAGTTCTACACTAGGCGACCTCCTGGCATCCGCGAACATTCGGCAAACCCCCGCGCCGATTGCCGCGTTGCCACAACCTGATCTTGAGATTGCCATTGAAGGCGATGTTGCAGACCATAAGCTGGACCCGAAAACCGGCGTTATGGAGATCGAGGGGCCTGACGGAAGCATTACCATCGACTTCGCCCCTAATTTGGGCGGCAAGCTGTCCGACAAGTTCAACGACAATCTGGCTGTCTCGGGGAACATTGAATACGGCGCTCTGGCTAATGAGCTGATTAACGAGATTGATAGCGATCTAGGCTCTCGCTCCGAATGGATGGACCAGCGCGAGCAAGGGCTTGAATTGCTTGGTCTGAAGATCGAGAACCCACGCGGCGATACGGGCAATTCATCCGCGCCGCTTGAAGGCATGAGCACCATTCGCTCGCCTACGCTGCTGCAAGCCGTGCTGCGGTTCCAGGCCAATGCGCGCGGTGAATTGCTGCCAGCCATGGGGCCGATCAAGGTCATTGATAATTCGGCGGGCGGAACTGGCATTGCCGACGAATGGGCGGAAATCCTAGAGCAAGACCTGAATATATACCTGACGCAGCGTTGCCCGGAGTATTATCCTGATACTGACCGCATGCTGTTCTATGTCGGTTTCGGCGGTTCTGGGTTTAAGAAGGTCTACCATTGTCCGCTGCGTCGCCGCCCTGTGTCCGAGAGCGTTGATGCGGCTGATCTGATCGTTGACGCCTCCGCTACCGATCTGCGCAACGCACGCCGCATAACGCATCGCATCCGCATGAGAGATAGCATGGTTAAGCGCATGCAGATTGCGGGAATTTACCGCGATGTTGCGTTATCACAGGCCAGCTATAATCCAGATCAGGACGAAGTAATCGAGGCGCGTATCCAGGGCATCGACGTGATGCCGCAGCGGCCAGAGGACAACGACCGAACGATCTATGAAATTCTGTGCGAGCGAGACTTTGGCGAGCATCCCAACCGAATGCCGCTGCCGTACAAGATCGTTCTTGACCGCGATAGCCAACAAGTCTTGGAAATCCGCCGCAACTGGCGCGAAGACGATCCGATGTACATGCCGGTTAATATGTACGTGCGCTATCCGTACATCGAAGCAATGGGCATTTATGGCCTTGGCTTGCTGCATACAATCGGCAACCTGACAAAAGCCACGACGGCTGCTATCCGTGAAATGCTGGACGCCGGTATGTTCGCCAACTTCCCCGGTTTTGTGTACTCCGAGGGTGTCAATAGGCAGGAAACAAACGAGTTCCGTATTCCGCCAGGCGGAGGCATGCGCGTGCAGACGAACGGGCAGGACATCCGCACCGCATTGATGCCGTTGCCGTACAAAGATATATCTTCTGGGCTCATGTCGCTTGTTCAGGAGCTAATGAGCGCCACAGATAAGCTATCCGGCACGGCGGAAATGCCAACCGGCGAAGGTATGCAGAACGCGCCAGTAGGAACGACGCTGGCGATTATCGATCAGGCGTCTAAGGTGCTCGATGCCGTACATAAGCGTCTCCACGCGGCGCAGGCTGAAGAGTTCCGGCTGCTGAAAGATCGCCTTCTGGAAGACCCGGAGGCGTTTTGGCGCCATAATCCGGACGCCAGCACGAACTGGGACAAAGAGACGTTTGTCCAAGCTCTGAACCTGGTTGATCTGGTCCCGGTTGCGGACCCGAACACGCCGACGCATACGCACCGTCTGATGAAGGTCATGGGACTGATCCAGCTTGCCCAGCAGATGCCGCAAATGTTCAACATTCCAACTGTCATCGAGCATTCGCTGCGTCTGATCGGGTTCAACAATCCTAAAGAGTTCATGAACGACGGCACCCAGCCGCAGCAGCCCAATCCGGACATGATGAAGGCGCAGCTTGAACAGGCCAAACTACAGCAGCAGGGGCAAATCGCGGCGGCCAAGATGCAATCCGAACAGAACAAGTCTAAGTTGGAGCTTATCAAGGCTCAATTGCAGCAGAAAACCGACGTGATGGAAATTCAGGGCAAGCAGCAGATAGAAGCCGGATGGCTGCAGATCGAGGCAGGACGGCAGCGCCACGAAAAAACAAAGGATGGCGCTGCAATGGTTAGCGATGCTATGGAACACATGCAACCGGGATTGGGCGGATTGGCCGCTCCACCGCAAGCCGCGAGCGCCGGCCCTAGCGCTCCTGTTGGAGTGACACCATGACCACGACCCGCCGCGCCGCCTCTAACGCCTCCCATGACGCCAAGCTCAAGCGTATGCTTGGGGAGGCCACGCATCATGCTGATAAGCTGATGGACGAGCACAAGAAGATGGCAGATCATCTTAGCCCGAAAGAGGTTAAGAAGATTGCAGACAAAGAGATCGAGGTCAAAGGCTGTGAGACGAAGAAGCGCCTTGACCGCGCCGCCCGCAAGAAAGGTGGCCGCACTAAGGGCGACGTGAACATTATCATCGCCCAGAAGCCCGACATGCCGCAAGGTCCGATGGGTGGAGCGCCTATGGCTCCCCCGCCGCGTATCCCTATCCAGGCGCCGGTCCCCGCTGCCGCTCCTGCTCCCGGTGCAGCCATGCCGCCTCCGGGCGTTCCCGGTTCCATGCCGATGCCTGGCGCTGCCGCTGGTATCCCTGCCCGTAAGAAGGGCGGCGCGATTAAGATGGAGTTTGGCGCTGGAACTGGTTTGGGGCGTCTGGAAAAGGCTGCCCGCTACGGCAGTAAGAAGTAATGAACGCATTTTCTCTTGACATACGCTCGCTTCGTAAAGCACAAGAGAAGATAACGGAAGAATTGAAAGAGCTTTGCGACGGAGTTTTAGCGGTTAAATGCCAGGATTACGCGGCCTATACTGAAAAGGTAGGCCGGTATCATGGTCTTCGCAGGGCGATAGAGGTTCTTCAGGAAGTTGAGAAAGACCTGAAGTAGGAGACATAATGGCTACGACGCATATGCTTCATGCGGTGGACCCGCGCACTGATCTGCAACACAAGATCGGCGATATCAGCCACATTCGGGTGCTTCACAATCAGGTTCTGGTGGCGACTTATGTTCGCCCTGAGCGCACTTCTGGCGGCATCATCCTCGCCCAGTCAACGCGCAAAGAGGACGAATATCAGGGCAAGGTTGGCCTTGTCATCGCCAAGGGGCCGATGGCCTTTCGGGACGATGACCGCACGCAATTTCACGGGCAGGACGTGCAGATTGGCGAGTGGATTTCATACCGCATGTCTGATGGCTGGCAGCTTATCGTGAAAGGCAAGCCGAGCGCGGAAAATCCCAAGGGCGAATATCACTGCCGCATGTTGCAGGACGTGGACATTAAGGCGGTGATTTCTTCACCGGATGACGTGCTGTAATGGCGAAGAAACTGACACACGCCCATGAGGCGGATAACGGGCTTGCCGAGAAGATTTTGAGCGGCGAGGTTTATCAGGTTGAAGCCACTGAAGATCCATTGGAGGCTGTAAACGCCGCAATTCGCGATCTTCGGGGGCGCGCCAAATCCCTTCTGGCTCACGTTTCCGAAATCGAAGCCTATTTGGTCCATCTCGGCAAGACGATGGGCCATAACGGCACGCCGCAGTTTACCCCGCATGGAGAAAGTGATGACTGAAGCTACGAACCAGGACGATATCGAGATCGTCCTCGATGATGGCTTGCCTGCGGTCGAAACTCCGGTAACGGAAGCGCCCAAGGTAACTGACGTTGACGAGGGCATTAACGATCTCAAGCGACAACTGGAAGCGGAGCGCGCCCGCGTTGCCCAGGCTGAGCAAGCTGCCAGCACGGCGCGCCAGGAAAGCCTGAAGTTCAAGACCGAGGCCGAACAGTCGCAATACGCCGCGATCAGCCGCGCTCTTGAGGCCGCAAACGTCGCCGTTGATACGGTGCAGGGCGATTACGAGCGCGCTCTGGAGGCGGGCGACTACAAAGCCGCTGCTAAGCTCCAGGTGCAGATTACCAAGGCCGTAGCGCAGCAAGCGGCGCTGGAAAACGGCAAAGCGCAGATGGACGCCTACCGCGCCGATCCGCGTTACCAGCAGCAACAGCAGCAACCCGCGCCGGATAGCTTCGACGCCAAGATTGCCGGCATGTCTCAGCGCACGCAGGCATGGCTTAAGGCGCATCCCGACGCGGTGACTGATCCTGTGCGGCAGAATAAGGTGGCGTCGGCTCACTACGCCGCTTTGGCTGATGGCCACGCGCCGGATACTGACGCGTATTTCGCGTTTGTCGAGAACCATGCCGGTTACACGAAGAAGCCCGCAACGTCGCAGCCGCAGCGCACCGCAAGCCCGTCCGCCCCGGTTTCTGGCCAGGCGCGCGCGCCAGCCGGAGAGCAAGTGAACGGCAACCGCGTTGTGATGACGCCCAAGATGCGCGAAGCGGCGAAGATTGCCGGTGTCACTGAGCAAGAATATGCCCGCGAATACCTGCGCGCCGTCAAGGCGGGCGACATTGAACGTTTGAATTAAGGAGCAAAACCATGGGCCGTCCGCCGCTTCGCGCTGAACCTGATGCCGCCCGCGATACCGTTCGCGGTCCTCGCCGTCGCCGTCAGACCGACGACAAATTTGCCATTCCGCCTGAACTCAAGACGCCTGGCGTGTCTTATGAGTGGAAGAAGGAGAGCGTCCTTGGCGAGGAAGACCCGCAGTATCTTTCCGGGCTGCTGGAAAACGGTTGGGAACACGTCCAGCTTTCCGAGATGCCGGTCTTTGGGCGTCCTGGCGAAAGCGGCGCTATCCGTCGCGGCGGCCAGGTGCTCATGAAGCGTCCGACTGAACTAACGCACGAAGCGCGCCTGGAAGATTACCAGATCGCCCGCGCTCAGGTGACTGGCAACGCCAAGAAGATGATGGGCAGCGACTTCGACGCTGGCGTTCCGAACAAAGGCAGCCACGTTAACGTCAAATATGACACGTTGCCATCTGACGCGAAGGTGTTTAAGACTGCTACCACGCAGTTGACGCTTGAGGATTAGACCAGATCGGTGCGGCTTTTCTCCGGCCGTTTCTCCCTCGTTTGCCGGGTATGCGAGCCGATAAAGACCCGGCGCTTTTTTGTATAAGATCAGAGGCAAGGCAGTAACCACCATCCCCCCTTGCCCGCCAACGGTCAGATGGATGCGCCGTCTGATAAAGACCCATCACTTTTTGCATCAGATCAGGGCAGCGCGGATTATCCCGCGCGCTGACAGAGGGCCGATAAACCGAGCATTTGAACGAATTCTCGGCATTATTGATCGATTCGCTCGCCCGCAGCCGGAGGATACCCGGCATTCCTTCGTGTGTCGCAAAAACCTGTTGACAAGCCACGCCGCGCCATATTAGCCATTAAATGAAATTCACTCTCGCCGGGCCGGTGAGAGATTAGCCATAGGTGACTATGGCGCGCTGTGATGGTTCCGGGCCGGGACTGGACACTGCATATCCGCTAAGGCGGAACTTTTGCAGGTGTTTTCATGGCGAATACTTTCGCACCATACGGGTTTCGCGCTACCGCCCTTCTCGGGTACGGCTCCCCGAACTACGCCGTATCTCAGCGCCGCATTCTCAAGACCAACAGCACCGCCATCTATAAGGGCGATCCGGTCGTTCAGCTTTCCTCTGGTTACATTGCCCAGGCCACCGCCGGCACCACGCAGATCGCGGGCATTTTCGACGGCTGCGAATACCTGAGCGTGTCTCAGGGCCGCACCGTTCGCTCCCCCTACTGGCCGGGCTCTGACGCCGCCGCTGACGTGGCGTGCTTTATCATTGACGATCCCACTGCGGTTTTTGCGGTTCAGTCTGGCAATGGTGGCCCCATCGTGCTGGCAGACGTTGGCCAGAACATCAACTTCGCGATCGGCACGGGCAACACCGCCAACGGCATCTCTGGCGCCTACGCCGACTTCGCCACGCTCAGCCCCTCCACCACGACGCTGCCGTTCCGCGTACTCAATTTCGCGGGCAACTCTGGCTACGTCACTGGCGACGGCCCGCCGCAAATTGCCGGAAATGGTTCGGATGGCAGCACTGCCTACAACACCGTTTACGTCACCTTCAATAACCAAGACTACAAAGTCCTGACGGGCATTTAAGGGGAGCATGACAGATGCCTATTAATCTATCCTCGATCAAGAACGAACTGCTCCCCGGCCTTCGCGCTCTTACCGGCAAGTATGATCAAATCCCCCGCGAGTGGGACCAGATTTTCGACGTCGGTAAATCTGAGATGGCCCTGGAACGCACCGTCGAAATGGCGTACCTCGGCTATGCCCAGCTCAAGACCGAAGGCGCGGCTACCACGTTCGACAACTCGGCCGGCGAGCGCTTCACCTACAACCAGGAGCACACCGAGCTTGCGCTTGGTTACGCCATCACCCGCAAGGCGGTGGACGATAACCTCTACAAGCGCCAGTTCAACCCCGCCAACCTGAACATGATGCAGTCGTTCAATCAGACGCAGGAAATTCTTGCGGCGAACGTGCTGAACACTGCCGGCGTGTACAATGCGGCTGTGGGCGGTGACGGCGTTTCTCTGGTTAACGCCAGCCATCCGGTTGATGGCGGCACCTACTCCAACACCTTCAGCACGGCGGCTGATCTGAACGAAAGTTCCCTGCTGAACGCGATGATCCAGATCCGTACTGGCTTCGTCGATCAGCGCGGCCTGAAGCTTTACGCCCGTGGCCGAAAGCTGGTCATCCCGCCGCAGCTTGAGCCGACTGCTCTGCGCCTCATCAAGACCGCGCTGCGCCCCGGCACCGCCGACAACGACATCAACGCCATCATGTTCACTACTGGTGGTCTGAAGGACGGCTATCTGGTCGATGACTACCTGACCAGCCCTTATGCCTGGTTCCTGCTGACCAACATCCCCGGCCTGCTCTACCTGGAGCGCGTGCCGTTCGAGATGGATATGCAGGTGGACTTCACCACAGATAACCTTCTCGTGAAGGGCTATCACCGGTACTCCTTCAGTTACTACAATCCAAGGGCCATCTTCGGCACCTTCCCGACCTCGTAAGGAGAGCAGATAATGGCTGGCCCTGGTAGCACTTATACCGGCCCCCTCATCTCGGGGCCTATCTGGAACCCTGGAGACTTTCGTGGCCCGGTTAACACCGGCCTTGTCCTCCTGACGCAGACGGTTACTCTGACGCAGAACGGCGCGACTGCCGTTACCACGCCGGTTTACCTGCCCGCCGGTTCGCAGATCACGGATTTCAACATCGATACCACAACCGCGTGGAACTCTGGAACATCCGATCTTCTGACCATCGGCCTCGCTGCTGCTGGGACTGACTTCCTGAGTAACACTAGCGTTGCCGCCACTGGCCGCGCCAGCGTCGGTGCAGCTGGTTCAACCGTCCCGTACACTGCCGCGCAGCTCTCCGCGATGAAGTCGGTTGGCGCTACTACTGGCAACGGAGTGCCGATCTACATCACAGTAACGCCGGCCGGCACCACTGCGACGACTGGCTCTACTACCGTTACCGTCTTTTATATCCAGACCGTCCAGTTGAACGCTGGCGAGGCTTAATAGGAGCTTATCATGGCATACAAACATGGCGGCGATGTTCACAAGGCCGTAAAGGAAAAGTCGATGCACCGCATTGCGAACCCGAAGCACCGCAAGACTGGTGGCCGCGCCGAGGAAGAGGAAGACGGCAATTCTGGCGTCGATACTCCGGAGCCGGATACCGACATGTCCTACACTTATCAGTCCAACGTCACCAAAGAGGCGAAGGACGAGAAGAAAAAGGGCGGCGCCATCAAGAAGGTCGCCAAAAAGAAGGGCGGTGAAGTCGCCAAGAAGAAGCATGTCGGTGAAGTCGAGGGCGAGGCCAAGAAGCACCGCCTGGACCGCCCTGGCCGCAAGCGCGGTGGCGGTGTTGGCGCCGATACTTCCCCGCTGACCACTGCCGCCAATACCAGCGAACGCCGTGGCCCGTCCAAGGCCGACGACGATCGGGGGATCACGGGGGAAGAGTAGCCCTTCACCGCAAATCCGGTGGCCGTGCAGACGGCCATTCGGGCGAAGGGCACGATAAGCCGGAAAAATGGATCGCAGGGGCAATAAAACACCCTGGCGCGCTCCATAAGGCGCTCCACGTTCCAGAGGGCGAGAAAATCCCGGCCAAAAAGCTGGAAAAGGCTGCGAATTCGGATAACCCTACACTCGCCAAGCGTGCTAATCTGGCTAAGACGCTTAAGGGCCTGCACAAGGGCTAATTTCTTGGAGGTCTGATGCCTAATCCATTTTACGCGACGGTAAGCACCACTGGAACTTCCACCGTTTGGCTGGCGGATTATCGTAACGCGCCGTTTAACGTGAGCGTGCAGGTATATGTTCCGGGCGGTACTACCGTTTCGTACGAAGTGGATTTCACGCTCGACGATCCGAACCTTCCCTATCCGAGCCTCCCGCCGCAAGAATGGACTGCGCTGGCACAGTTCCCGGCAGGTTCCACCACAACGATCACGGCGGCGATTACCAATCCGATCGTCGGGCTTCGTCTCAACGTGGCGTCGATTTCTGGCGGTCCTGTTTACTTCAAGATCATCCAGGGCGACTTTATCGGCACTTAAGGAGGGTGTTAGATGAGCAACACTCTCGGAGGCATGTCGGGCACATATAACTTCTCGCCCGCCTCTTCGCAGCTAATCCTCTATGCGTTTGGCCGGTGCGGCATACGTGGCCCGCAGTTGCAGGCCGAGCATATGCGCGACGCTTACACCGCCATGAACATGATACAGGCGGACTGGTCTAACGATCAGGTAAATCTCTGGACCGTCGAGCTTATCACCGTGCCTCTGGTATACGGCCAGACGGCCTATACAGTCCCCAGCAATGTCATTCTGATCCTCGATGCCTACCTGGAAATGAACCCAGGCACATCGGACCCGATTGATCTCTATATGTATCCGATCAGCCGCACGGAATACGCGGCATTTCCGGACAAGGTGACGCCAGGCCGGCCAACGGTCTATTGGTTTGACCGCACGCTGTCGCCAAGCGTGTATCTGTGGCAACCGCCAGTAGATGCGTCGTGGACGTTTAACATGTATTGTTGCCGTCAGATACAAGACGCGAACACGCAGAACCTGCAACAGCCGGAAATTCCGTATGGCTATCTCAAGGCGTTTTCCGATGCCTTGAGCGTTGAACTGGCCATGATCTATGCGCCGGATAAGGTGCCGATGCTGCAAGCCGCCGCCGCCGCGTCTTACAAGCGCGCCAAGGACATGGGTAGCGAGCGGGCTTCGTTGTACCTGTTCCCAGGCATGGGGAACTACTACAGATGAGCTGGCGTCCACATGGCAGGGCATACGTAAGAAAACATAATCTCCAAGCTTGGGGGTCTTGTGATCGTTGCTCTATGTGGTGGAATCGAGACCAGCTAACCTTTCAATTTGAATGGTCATCGACCCAGCTTTACAATAAACGTCTGCTAGTCTGCCCTATCTGCCTGGATAAGCCCTTCGAGCACTACCGCGCCATCATCGTTCCCCCCGATCCGGTTCCGGTGATGAACCCGCGCCCTGATGTGTATCAGGTGCAGCAGGACGGCCCGACGAACCTTATGGACCAAAACCAGGAACTCCTAACCGACACCAACGGAGCGCCAATACTTGCGACATCTACGGGAACGCAGAATACGCCGCCATATCCATTTGCTGGCTTCACGATGCTTCGCGCTGATGGTGGTGGCCCAATCCAGCAAATCGCCGTGCGGGATGATGCGTATGCCGTTCAAGCCACGTTGCAAAACGACGTACAGGTAACAGATACGACGGGAAATCCGGTGTTTTCAACGACACCTTCGACAAATCCCAACACATCGTATAATAATCTGAACAGGTTCAACAATCCGCCGGGGCAAGTTAACGCTCAGTACGCATTTCCGGTCGTTTTGGATATAGAGGATTAGTCCGTGAGTTTCGCCACATATCCCTCTCCAAATACGCCGCTGACCGGTGCGGAGCTATTTATGATAGCTCAATCGCAGAATGGGCGGCTTGTGACATGCACGGCGACACTGAATGACGTGACAATCTCGAATGTAAGCATTGCACAGTTTGGGGCAGCTTTCGCGGCGTGGTTCGCAACGCTCCCTACATCTGATGTAGGCCAGCCTGTGGGCGCTTTCATCAATAGCGGCGGTACGTTGCAGCAGGTGCAATCCTAATGCCCGCAGGTAATTCATATCCAGCACCTAATCTCCCCCTGACTGGCGCTGAACAATTCACGCTGTTTCAGCAGCAAGGCTCAATCGTAGCGACGTGCACGGCGTCAATCTCTCAGCTTGCGGTCTCAATCGCTGCAAGTTCATTTTCGTCTCCCCCCCCAATTGGCAGCACAACGCCAAACACTGGCGCTTTTACTGATCTGACAGTTACAGAATATCTTGCTACATCAATTACGACTGGAATTGTCGCATCTGGAGCATCTCAGTCAACAGCTACGCTATTAACGACACAAATGAACGTCGTTAATAATGTCGGTTCAGGGACCGGAGTTTTGCTTGAGCCTGTTTCGGCGGGAACGTTCGTGCGCGTATTCCATCGCGCATCTGGTGGACACACGCTATCTGTCTATCCGCCATCGGGGCAGCAAATAGAAGCCTTGGGAACAAACAGCCCCTCTGGTATGATATACGGGCAATCGAATGATTATTGCTACGTTGGGAGCAACCTGTGGCTCGTGAAATAATGAAGAGATTTATCGCCGTGACTGCCGTTCTTGTAGGCGGCGTTGCCTACGCGCAGCCTATTCAGGGGCCATTAGAGGCGCAAAACTCTCTTGCGGAAATCACGGCGAATGGAACTCAAGCGACCGCCAGAAGCAATATTTCCGCCGCCGCAAGCGGTGCGAACTCCGACATTACGTCACTTACCGGCCTGACTACTCCGCTTGGCGGTGCTTACGGAGGGACTGGCATTAATAACGGATCGAAGACGATTACTCTGGGCGGATCACTAGCAACGTCTGGTGCCAATCCGCTGACGTTTACGACGACCGGCACGACTTCGGTAACTCTGCCGACCAGCGGAACGCTGTTTTCCAGCGCATCAAGCATTCCGTATACAAATCTGCCGGCATTGTCAGCTAATCAGGTGCTCGGTTCTCTCACGGCAACCACACCTAGTGGCTTGTCGGTTCCTGCCTGTACGGGCGCTAATGCTGCGCTACAATGGGGCGCGGGCGCCGGATTTGGGTGTGTGACGATCAGCTCGGGGACAAATGCGCCAGGTGGGGCAAATACGAATGTCCAATATAACAACTCAACTGCATTCGGCGGCAATTCCAGCTTCACTTATAATGGCTCCGGCAGCATCGGGCTGGGAACCAGCGGTTCGACCACCGGCAATATCGCCTTCGCCAACGGCACAAGCGGCGTAGTCAATCTGACCGTCCCGACTGGCGCGCTTGGCACGGTGACAGATTATCTGCCGCTTGGCGGTACGCTGCTTACGCTCGGCACAGCGAACAATACCTATGCAACGCTGGGAGCGAACTCCAATATTACCAGCTTAACCGGGCTGACAACGCCTCTTTCCTCGTCTCAGGGCGGCAGCGGTGTGAATAATGGCTCTACCACGGAGACGCGCGCCGGCAATGTGACGTTTAGCGGTGCATATCCGGTTACACTTACGGCGACGGGATCGACTGGCGTTACTCTGCCAACGACCGGCACTCTGCTGAATAACGTGGCGTCCAGCGTTAATACTGTAGTTGGTGCAGCATCCTCGACGACGCGGACCGATCTGTCCGTGCCGTCCTGTTCCGGCTCGTCTAACGCGCTCCAATGGACTTCCGGTACCGGCTTCGGGTGCGGCTCCATTACCGGAACAGCGGCAACGCCTGGCGGCTCTACGGGACAGGTGCAGTACAACAACGCAGGTGCATTTGCGGCAGCGCCAGGCTTCACGTTCGACGGGTCTAGCGCCATCGGCCTCGGTGTCGCCGGTTCGACCGTCGGTAAAGCCGTGTTCAGCAACGCCACAAGCGGCTCGATCACGCTTCAAGCGCCTACGGGCGCGTTGGGGAGTGTAACGGATACGCTCCCGGATGGGGGTACGCTTCTCACCACGACTGGTAGCGGCGCGAGCCTGACGGGCGTGGCGTTCAGTGGTGCCAATAGCAATATCACGTCTTTGTCTGGATTGACCACCGCACTGTCTCCTTCCCAAGGCGGCACCGGCATAAACAACGGTTCAAAAACGGTTACGCTTGCAGGGAATTTAGCAACGTCCGGCGCGAATTCTCTGACGCTTACGACGACCGGCACAACTAATGTGACTATGCCGACCAGCGGAACTCTACTGAACACGGTAGGAAATTCAAGTTCTACCACCGTGGAGCCATCCGACGCGACAACCGCCGTGTCTTTAGCAAACTTCTTTGATGAGACCAAAAATGTCTATTCTTATGGCGCAACTGGAAACGGTGTTTCCAATGACCTTGCGGCGGGGAATGCGGCTGCTGCTGCCGCTTCGTCAAGTGGTCAGGTTGTTTACTATCCGCCAGGGTCTTATAATTTTGGGGGAAGCACTGGAAATACCGAAACAAACGATCCTCTAAACCTGCTCATCGGAGCAAGCTTCCCGAACGGCGCGCCTTTCGGATGCACCACGCAATTGTTCAATAATCCATCGTTTGATCTGTGCCAGGCAATGAACGTCCAGACAGGAAATCAGTTCATGCAGGATGATACTGGCATCCTACAGCCGACCGCCGCGACAAATCCGGCATATGAGAAAAACGTATTCAGCGCTTTTATGCAGCAAAACGATAGCAGCCCTGACTGGGCTTCCGGTGATACCCATGATGGCGTTGCCGTATTTGGTGACGCGACCATGGGGGCAAGCGTTGCTCTTGGCCGCGAATGGGGCGCAAATTTCGTAGCTAATAGCACTATGTCTGGCGCTGATGGGCTTCTGACTGGTATTGAGGTCGATATCGAGCCCGGTATAGCGCAGACGGCTCTTAATTCCCCCACATCTAAAGTAGGGTATACGGTTTTCAATCTCGGATCAGCCGAAGCGACAGCAGGCATGATCATTGGTGCGAACACATCTGGCGGCCCGACAAATGGCTTTTACAATGGCCTCGTATTCCAGTCATCCAATGATTTTGGAGGGGATGCTTGGGGGTTGTATAATACAGGCGGTAACTGGCCCGCTTGGGTAGATAATGCAGGGAGCGAAGGCGTAAACGCGCTGATTATTGGAGGCACCCCGCCATCTGGAGCTACGCCATCATTCCCGAGCCAGACGAATGGCACACTATCTGTCACATCGAGCACCACGGGCGCTATAGCTACGTTCACTGATACCGCCGCAAATGGTGCGACCATTGCCATTACTGGGAATGGAGGAACAACTCCACATAAATTTTTGGCAGTCGGTAGCGGAAATCTATATATCAACAATAGTGCGGATTCTGGTCATATTCTAACCCTGACTGATGCCGGAACATTAACCGTCCCTGCCGATATGCAATCGGCAGGGTTTGCGTTAACCAACCTCATGAATTATACAACAATTCCGACGATCGCTTCCGGTTTTGGTACATCTCCATCAATTTCAAATGCAAATGGTACTGCTGCGTTTGTGTTGACGGTCGGTTCCAGCCCAAACGATACCGGCACCATTACGATGCCTGCCGCCGCTCATGGGTGGGCTTGTGATGCGCAGGATGAATCCACAGTAAACTCCACGGTCTTCATGACTAGAGAGGTTGGGAATAGCACGACATCCGTCACATTCGATCAGTTCAACAGTTCCGGTGTTGTGCAAAATTGGGCGGCGGGCGATTTATTGGTGATAAAATGCACGGCATTCTAATTCCGGGGTTCTAAATGGCCTATAACTACACCCAATACCAGGTCAAACTTGGAACCCTAATGGCGCTTACGAGCGCCAATCCGGCATCGCCGCCGACTGATCCGTATTTCGCGCAGATTTTGCCGGCGTGTATAGATTACGCTGAGCAGAGGATTTACCGCGATCTCGATATCCAGAGCACGACCACAGATGCGACAATTTATACGACTGCCGGAACGCCGCTTGTAAGTCTGCCGTCTAATCCTCTAGTTTATGTTGTGGAGAGCATGAGTGTGGTGACGGTTGGTGGCAACGCGCCTTCAATCACCGCGCAAACCAACATGAGCCCGGTTGATAAGAACTTCCTGACTGCCACATTCCCGCCTGCGTTCTGGTCTACGGCGCAGGGGATGCCGCAATACTACTATATACAAGATCAGAACATCGCCTATATAGGGCCGACGCCTGATCAGGTCTACGGGCTGTACATCGTTTACACGTATCGTCCGACGACGCTTAGCGCGACAAACACGACGACGCCGCTTACGCAGATATGGCCAGATTTGTTCTTGGCGTGCAGCATGGTATTCATGAGCGGATACATGAAGAATTTCGGTGCGCAATCCGACGATCCGCGCATGGCAGGCTCGTGGGAAGCGCAATATCAAGCGTTGCTCAAAGGCGCACTTGAGGAAGAGAGCCGCAAGAAATCGCTCGGAATTGTATACACGCCTCTGCGTGCTGCTGCGTTCAGCGGCAAGCCTACTCAGGCGCAGTAATGCCCATAGCCTCCGTTAAACTCCGCCCCGGCGTTGACGTAGAGCGGACCTTCACGCTGAATGAGGCGGGGATTAGCCAGACGCAACTCGTGCGGTTTAAAGATTCACTAATTCAATCAATCGGCGGATGGGTCCAGTGGTATTCCCAAACTCTGCCATACGCGCCGCGCGTTATCCTTAGCTGGACAGACCTTAACGGCACCGTTTACACGGCAGTAGGGACGTCAAGCGATATTTACGTTATTAGCGGAAACACGGCGACTGACTTAACGCCAACCAACATTATCGAGAATGTCGCGCCCGAGTTCTCGACGGTTGCAGGGTCTAACGTTGTTACCGTGGACGCATCTGGCACAACTCCGATTGTCGGCCTTGGTATATTCATCAACACCCCCGTTTCTGTTGGCGGCATCATCCTGATGGGTGGCTATACAATCGAAGCGCCGGTTTCCGGTGGTAATTACACGATCACGGTAGCGAACAACGCCACATCGACCGTGAATAATGGCGGCTCTGTGGCGCAATACACGACGACGATGGGCAGCACGGCCATCAATGTCATGCTGAATAACCACACTGAAACTTTAGGCTCGCAGTGGACCGAGAAAGTATCTACTTCCGTTGGCGGAATCACGGTTTCGGGCAATTACATCGTCTCAGCGATTGTTGACGCAAATAACTTCACGATCAATTCCACGTCTCCCGCCACATCTAGCGCGTCGGCTTATGAAAACGGTGGATTAGTCCAGACAGTCTATTACCAGAATGCCGTACCACCCACGCTACCAAACTACGGTTATGGCGTTGGCGGATATGGCCTCGGTGGCTACGGCCAGGGCAGCGTTTACGTGCCGACTTCGCCTATCTCCGCACCGCTGTGGACGCTGGATCATTGGGGCGAGACGCTGTTGGCTTGTCCTGGGAGCGGCCCTATCTACTCATGGACGCCGGGGTTAGGAGAAACGACGCTCCAGATAATAGCCAATGCGCCTGCGGTCAACGGCGGCATCTTCGTGGCCATGCCGGCGCAAATCCTTGTGGCATGGGGCAGCAGCATAAATGGCGTGCAGCAGCCTAACCTTGTGCAGTGGAGCAATCAGCTCGATTACACAGACTGGACGCCTACAGTGACTAATCAGGCCGGAAACGCGACGATCCCAACGGGAAGCCGGATCGTCGGGGCCATACAGGCTCCAAACCAAGCGCTGATATTCACGGATATTGACGTTTACGCCATGAACTATCTCGGCGCATCTGGCAATATCCAGCTTGTGTTCGGGTTCAACCAGATCGCCAAGGGCTGCGGACTTATCGCGCCTCGCGCCGTGGGTGTGCTGAATGGCTCTGTATTCTGGCTGTCTCCTGGGCAGTTCATGACGCTGGGACAGAGCGGCGTTGTTCCTATGCCATGTCCGGTATGGGATGAAATTTGGCAGGACTTGGACACAAACAACCTGAATAAGATCATCGTCGCGCCGAATAGCGTGTTTAACGAAATCGCGTGGTATTACCCTTCGATTTCTGGCGGCACAGGTGAGAATGATAGCTACGTTAAGTTTAACATGCTGGAAAACGCATGGGACTACGGAAAACTTGTCCGCACGGCCTGGCAGGACTATTCGGCGGCTGGCAATCCATTGGGCGGCGATGCTTCTGGCTATCTGTGGCAGCATGAGGTTGGGCAAACCGCAGGCGGCCAGCCCATGAATTGGAGCTTCAGCACTGGCGCGTTCATGATTGCGGAAGGTGACCAGATGGCTTTTGCCGACTGGATTTTGCCGGACATGCGATATGGGTTCATAAACAACTCGTCCACAAATCAGAATGTGTCTCTAGTTGTGTCGTCTTACCGATACGCGAATGACGCCCCCGTCACGTCTCCAACGCTGACAATGACGCCACAAGGAAACGGAGAGTTGTCTCTACGCATCCGAGGGCGTGCGATGCAGCTTACATTCAGTGGGAATGGTTTTGCCCGCATCGGCAATGTGCGCTATCGCTGGGCACCTGATGGGAAATACTGATGACTTCTGACAACACCTTCCAAAACCAGACTAACACTACCAACAAGATACTGGCGCAGATGCTTACTACGCTGCAAAGCGTGGCGGTTGTTCCCGCCTCAACTGCTGGCGCCGTTGGGAGCTATGCTATGGCCAAATCTACCGCAACCGTGGCGTTCGGTTCTACCGTGTCTGGATCATCGCTAACGCCGTCCAATGCTGCCGGATCATCCGTTGGATCGGCGCTTACCGGAACGTGGCGTTGCATGGGGACAATCGGAAGCTCTGGCGATGTCTCTTTGTTTGTCAGAACGGCGTAAAAGATATGGCTAGACGCTCCCCTAACATGCTAGAAAGATTACAATGTCTGACGCTATAGCCAAGGCGCTGCGGATAGCGCAAAAGCCGATTTGTCGCGCTGATGGCGGGGCTGCCAGCGCTGCGGATACCCGCGTTTCAGATGGCGTCTATTTTGGACACGGTTTGCTTAAATCATCCGGTTCTGGCCGCACGGATACGCTGCCCATTAACGTGCCGTCCGGCGCGTATGTCTTGCCCGCTGATATCGTGTCAGGTCTTGGGCAGGGCAACACCTTTGCAGGCGGTAAAATCCTGGATCGCATTTTTGCGGATATGCACCACGAGGCGCAGGCGCAAGGTGCAGCAGGGCAGCAAATGGGCGAACACAAAGGCGGACGTGCGCAAAGCAAAACCGGCGCGAATGTCCCTATCATCGCAGCGGGGGGCGAGTATATCATACATCCAGATGTCGTGCGGCATATTGGTGGAGGGGATATGAAGGCTGGGCATGAGTGGCTTGATGGGTTTGTAAAGGACGTCAGGACTAGAACCCACAAGACGCTGGCGAAACTCCCTGGACCGGCAAAGGATTGAGCATGAGCGAAGTCCGCATAGCAACGCCAGCCGACCGTGACGGGATGATTGATCTGCTGCACATGATGTACGCCGAAAATGGCGTTGCGTCATTGAGCGTGCAAAAGATGTTGGCGTTTCTTGATCGAGGGTTAGCGCGCGATTACTCGATCATCGGCATTGTCGAAGATGAAGGTGTGATAAAGGCGAGCATTGGGCTTTTCCTGCACCAATGGTGGTACAGTGAAGATTATCACGTTGAAGATACGTGGTGTTTTGTGCATCCAGATTACCGGAAGTCAACTTATGCCAAGGACTTGCTGAAGTTCGCCAAGAAATGCGCGGATGATCTTGATATGCAACTGCTGATTGGCATCCTGTCTAGCGAGAGAACTGCGGCCAAGGTTCGGCTTTACGAGAAAGAATTTGGTCCTTCAATGGGATGTGGATTTGTTTACCCGCATCCTCGGGCAACTGATAAGGAAGTCGCGTAGTGGGCAAAGGTTCAAGCACGACTACCAGCAAGACGACGCCAGCCCCGCAAGCAGAAGCGATGGGCAACCAGGCATGGAGCGCGGCGCAGTCTGCGGCGTCTAATCCATACCAATATTACCCAGGCCAGCTTGTCGCCAATCTCAACCCCGACCAGATGCAGGCGTTTAATACCGTCGCGCAGTCTCAGGGTATTGCAAATCCGTATATCAATGCAGCGTCTCAGCTAACCAGCTCCGCTTCCCAACCAATTGGCGCGTCTCAGATCAATCAGTACATGAACCCGTATATCGGGGATGTCGTTGGTACAACCGCCGCCGAGATTAACCAAAACAACGCCATTCAACAGAACCAGCTACAAGGCAACGCAGCGGCACTTGGCGCCCTCGGCGGCAACCGCGTGGGCATCGCACAGGCGGCGCTCGCCAACCAGCAGGCAATGGCGGAAAATCAGACTTTATCAGGACTGTATCAGGGCGGATACAATACCGCGTTGCAGGCCGCGCAGACACAGAACGCGCAGCAGCTACAGGGCGCTTACGAATACGCCAACCTTGGTACTGAGGCGCAGACAGCGGCGCTTACCGGCGCGAACGCTCAAATCCAGACGGGCGGCATCGAGCAGCAACAGCAACAGAACATCCTGAACCAAGCCTATTCGCAGTGGCTTGGAGCGCAGCAATACCCGTTTCAGACTGGCCAGTATCTCACGAATACGGCGGGTACACTGGCGGGGCTGTACGGTGGGACATCGTCCACGACAATTCCGGCGCCGTCTACGTTCTCGCAGATTGTGGGTGGTTTGACTGGCGTTGCTGGTATCGTCGGCGCTGCGCGCGGCTCCAAAGTCGGTGGACGGATTAATAATGATCTCGGCGGCTTGGATGGATATGACAGCGGCGGGTTTGTCGGGCCTACTCAATTCGCAGGGCCAGAAGCGCCTCCGCCCTATGATCCAAATAAAAACGTTGAGGCTAAAGCGTTTGGCGGACGTATTGGCTATGACGATGGTGGATTTGTTGGCCCTACGCATTTCTCTGGTCCGCAAGCTCCACCGCCGTATAACCCCAATAAAAATGTTGAGATGAAAGCCGATGGCGGACGCATTGGCTACGATGGCGGCGGCGGTATCCCGTACCAAATTGGCGGCATACAGGCTCAAGACCTAACTGGGATGTCCCATCCTGTTGGATATGTATCAAGCGCTGGCACGGCTGGCGCTACACACTTTGCTGGTCCGCAGGCTCCGCAAGGGTACGATCCGAACAAAAATGTAGATCAATCTTCCGGTTTGTCGAAGCAACAAGTGACAGATTTGGGAAGCCTATATGAAGGCGCAAAAAATTACATCAATGGAGCATACGGCCCGACGATGGGGGGAGGCATAGGAGGCGGGACCAGCGATGCAGCCATGGTTGCTCATCAAGGAGGCCAAAAATCAGGAGGTCGTGTAGGTCGCGCATCTGGCGGTCAATCGGGCAATACGCCTTCCACGGGCGGCTTGTCTGGCCTTACCGCGTCTCTGTCTAACCCGACCATGACAGAGGGGCAGCAGATTGAGAACTACCAATTCCTGTCGCCAATGATATCAACAGGCCGCGCGCCGGAAGTAGGGCAGCAGCAGCAACAGCAGCAAGAAAGCCCGCTGCAAGAGGAACAAGCCGAGGAACAAACGCTCGCCTCTATGGCTGGCCATGCTCATGGCGGACGTGCTGCAAAGGCTGGCGGTGGAAGTCTAGGCGCGCTGCCTACGCCGCAATATGTAGGCACTGGCCCCGCACAAACGGCCCCGCAGCCGACAAGCACGGCGGGAACGCAACCCACGTCTTGGGGCAATGTGCAGATGCCATCTGCGCCGATGCTGGCGGCTCCTCAAGGCGCTGCGCCGGGCACGGGACAACTGCCAGCACTCGGCGGACAAGCTGCGCAGAATTTTGCGGCCAGTTACACCGGCTCGCAAGACCCATACGCGGCATACATACAGAGCCTTACCGGCGCCAATCCGTCCGCTGGCAACCGTGCGCCGGGAGTGAACGCGACGACTGCATCAGCAACACCCGCAACCACGGTATCTCCCGGTTTGGCGGCGCTACTCAAGTCTTGGGGGGTTAATGCATCGGGCATGAAGTCTGGCGGTCGCGCTGGCTATGACGTGGGTGGCGATGTAGCGAATACGCCGCAAGATTTGGGCAGCACTGCCACGCCAGCCCCAGTTACTGCAACGCCAATTCCGGGCGTGTCGCCAGACTACGTTGCCCGCGTAAACCACATCGAGAGCGGCGGAAATCCTGCCGCGACTAGCTCGACCTCTACAGCTTCCGGCTTGGGGCAGATTACCGTCCCGACTGCTAAAGCGCTCGCCCCCAGTTTGGCTGGACTAAGTGACCAGCAGGTGCAGAAGATGGTCCAGCAGCCCGCTGTATCCAACGATCTAACTGCGGAGCTTGCCAAGAAAAACGCCGCATATCTCACGGCAAATAATCTGCCTGCCAATGACGGAACTGTTTACCTCGCCCACAATTTCGGTGCAGGCGGGGCCAAGGCATTGCTGACTGCTGATCCGAATACACCAGTTGAAAACGTGCTGCCGAAAGAGGACATTACGGCAAATCCCGATCTGGAAGGCAAGACAGTCGGACAAGTCATTGCCAGCCGTTATGCCGAAGTTGGCGCGAAAGTTGCTCAAAACACCGCCCAGCAGCCGAACTACGGTGGGAACCAGACCGCGACGGACACAAGTCCACTGCCTCCCATCGGTGGAGATCAGGGGCTTGCCACATATCAGCAACAGGCTGGAAACGCTCAATACAACTTGACGCAGCCGCAACAGACTGAGGTTGACAAGTTTGCTAATTCGCCGTGGATGGCGCTGGCACAGGCTGGGCTTGCCACTATGGCCGGAACATCGCCGTTTGCGGGGGTGAACATCGGTGCTGGTGGTCTGGCGGGGCTGCAATATCTGCAAAGCACGCAGGGCCAAGAGCGCGCCAATGCTGGGTTGCTTGCGAATATCCAGCAGAACCAAGCAGAATTGCAGCAGCGTGGCCTTGGGCAAGTTTTGCAGGGCGTGCAGGCTGGACAGAATGAGCAGCAAATCCGCGCCAATCTCGAGCAAACGATTATCAACGCAAATCCTAATTACACTCAGGCTCAGGTTGCAGCGGAAGCACAGAACCTTATCAACGCCGTCACAAATCAGAGCGGCTCTCTTGGCTACAATCCGCCTGTCCAGGGACCGCAGATGCCTCCTGGCATTGTTCAGGGCGGCAATGTCACGCCGGCCACTCCTGCACCGGTTGTTACGCCACAGCCTGCCGCGCCTGCTCCTGCGCCGCAAACGACAACGGGCGCGGTAGGGCCTGCCCCGCAAGCTCCGCAACAGCCATATGTTGCCGCTACGCCGCAATTCGCGCAATCCGCAACGGGCATGCCTCCGGTTGGCGCGGCGACGATCGACACGTCTGCGCCGTCTCCGATCGGCAACGGGACGCTGCCGCTTGCACAGGCGTACCAGAAGGCTCAACAGATGAGCATTGTCCCGCAGCTAAACACTGCGGCACAGTCTTTTTATTCTCGCATGGAACCTCTGATGAACCGTCAGGGCGCCGTCGAGTTGCAGAAACAGGGCAACGCAGCCGCGCAGCAGATGCAGAACATGGATGAACTGGCGGCAGAGGCGGCTCAAATTCATACCGGACCGGTGACGGGGCAGTTCGTCGCTCATGCGGTTCAGGCTTATGAGGATATTTCTAGCGCTTTTGGATTGCCGATTGACCAGTCAATCACCGCAAGCTCTGACGCAAGCCAAGTTCTGCCGAAGCTCTCCGCAAACCTGTTGGCCACTATCGGGCGCATGGGGTCTGACGTAGGTGGCGCTGAAACGCTACGTATGATGGGGCCGGCTGTTCCGACGTCCGCAAACACCGTGTCAGGCATCCCGAAACTAGTGCAAGTTTACAATACCATGAGCCAGCGAACCATGGCGCTCGGCAACTATGTTAATGCTGCAGTGTCTCAAAATACGATGACTTACGCGCAGGCTATCGGCGCCTTCAACCAGCAATATCCGCCCGCAATGTGGGCATCGCACGTTACGCCATTGGCGTTACCTGACAATGTTGCCGCGTTGAAGCCTGGTTTCGCTTACCAAGCGAACGGCAATTATGCTATATGGAATGGGCAGAGCTTCCAACCCATGAGCGGACAATAAATGCCACTCGACCAGTCCGTCTTGTCGCAATTTAGCCAGGTAGCCACGCCACTTCCTGGCGGAAATACGCCTGCACAGACGCCGCAACAACTATTTAATGCCCCGCAGCCACAGCAACAAGGTGCGCCGATTTCGTCGGTCATGGGGCAATTCCAGAAGGCCGCGCAGCCGTTACCGGGGACGTCTGCCCCAGATGATCAGCAACCAACAGGACCGCCGCAACGGGGTGGATTTTTTCGCAACGTGGCTGCTGGAGTTCTTGGAGTTCCGCAGGAAATCGCGGATGTCGGCAAGACGTTTTATGAACGCACTTTTAATCCTGAATATCAGCCGACATTGCCGACTTCTGCTGGACAGAAAGAATATGCTTCTCGCGGGGCTAATGTAAGGTACGGATTTACGCCAAATTCCACGCCCCTAACTCCGGTGCCGGAAGCTAACATTCCGGGCGTAACACCGTTTATTCAAGGAACCACACAAAAAGGACCGATGGACTACGTTGGTCAAGGCATCGGGCAAATGCTGCCTATGGCTTTGGCGCCGGAAGCTGAGGCGGGATTGCTTGTACGTGGCGCCAAGGCTGCAGCGACTGGCGCAGCTAGTGGCTTAGGGTCAATAGCTGGAGGTGCTTTGGCGAGTGCCGTTGGCGCGCCTCGGCAAGCCGGCGAGTTCTGGGGCAGCCTAGTCGGCGGCTTCGGTGCGGCTGGCGCTGGTGCGCTGGCATCCAAGGCTGGTTTGGGAGCCCAGGGGCTTTCTGAGATCGCTCCGGTCACGCAAGGTATGCAGGAGCGCTATGCGGCCAGCAAAATACGCCAGTTTGGCGGTGAGAATATAGGCCAACAAGTGGAAGCGGCGCGTGGGACGCAGCCAATCGTTCCTGGCTCCATGCCTACTGCCGCGCAAGCCGCTCGCAGTCCTGAATTGGCAAGACTAGAGACGGCTCTGACAGAGAGCGGACAAGGCGTTTATCTGCAAGAGGCGCAGGCGGCGCAAGGTGCAGCGCGTTCTGCGCATATCCAAGGCGCGCAATTTACACCCGAACAGGCCGAGGCGGCGCGTATTTCCGGCGTAGCGCCAACACCGGGAACGCCTAGCAATCTTAGCGAATATCTGACACAAGCCCGCGCCACGGATGAACAGAACTTGGCGTCTCCGATAGCGGTTGCAGAGCAATCGCGCGCTGCTGGAATCAATGAGCCGCTAATGGCAACGCCTGGCGCAAAACAACCCGCTCTGGCATCGGTTGCCAATGCTCCTGAGGCTTACCAGGCTGGCGCGGCATTGCGAGCGCCTATTAGTGCTGGAGATCAGACAAGGCAGATCGCCACGTCCAGGCTTTACAAGGCTTTGGATGAGCGAAATCCAGTTCTGAATATGGCGCCAATGGCTGATGCCACGGGCGCAATTCAGAAGAATATTGAAGAGGCAGGCCTACAAAACGTCTCTGGAGATGAGAAGAATATCTACCAGCGCGCCCAGGAAATGGGCCAATCCGATGGCGTGACGTGGAAAAAAGTTAATGGATTCCGAGCGGAACTGAACGACGCCGTAACTAGCTCTATAGACCCAAAAACTGGACGCTCTACCGCTTCAACTGCGCGACTTCAGGGGCTGAAGCGTGCTACTGACGACGCGATCAACACGGCAATTGACCGACACGTCGAACAAAATCCGGACGTTTATCAAGCGCCTCTGGCGGAACAGGCGCGTTTGTGGAAGCAGGCAAAGACACAAGATGAACGACAAGCCGCAATCTCTGGACAAGGATCTACTGGAACTCCGCAGGGTAATCTTGCAACATACGGACAGCCTAGCGGAGCAGGCCGAGTTGGCGCAGCACCTGGAACAATGGGCGCGCAGCCGACAGGACTTCCGAACGCTCCGGGCGCTGGCGGAATGGCGCAAAGAGGGGCCGAAGGCAGCATAAACCCAGAGTGGTCACAAGAGGACGTTGACAACTATCGCGAGGCTTTGAAGTCTCATGCCCAGCGCATGGGGCTGTATTGGAACAAGTACATATCGCCAATTCTAGCAACCGATCCGGGCGGAGATTTCCGTATGCCGGATGAGGCGGTCATTAAAGCTGCGCTGCCTGGTGGCGACAAATCTAGGCAAGCGGCGAAACTCATAAAGAGCATCGCAGCCGACAAGCCTAGCGTACTGGACGCATACGGACAGGCGATGGCGCTAAGCCTGCGAAATGCCGCAGTGAAGGATGGCGTTAACGTCGATCAGAACGCGCTCAACCGATGGATGGAAAACCATTCAGGGATGCTTTCCGTGTTCCCAGAAGTGGCGCAGAAAGTGCGCAACATCAAAGGCGCACAGGATATGGTGGAGAAGGCAACTGCCGCACGAGAAGCGGGGCTTGAACAGTATAACCATCGCGCTATCCAAGGGATACTGAACGGAGACGATCCTGAAGTCGCCATGAAGACCGTGATGGGGGGCTCGCCAAGCGATGCCCGGAAATTTATGGCGACAATACAGAAAAATCCCGCCGCGATAGCCGGCGCTCGAGCTGCTGCGGCGAACAATCTTGTTGACCGTTTAGTTAAGAGCGGCGACAAGCCAGACGCGCGGATTGCGTCTCTTGAGGCGATCTTGCGCGATCCTAAGCAGCGCCAAAACATGGGGATTGTCCTAGGACCGCAAGCGGAGATAGCATTACGTCGAGTGCTCGAGGATGAGCGCGCGACGAATAGCTACGCTTTGGCACGCGCCGCTAAAGCCGGGAGCCCAACCGCTTTCTATGGTGCAGCTAAGGAAGAATTGCAGCGCCCTACAACTTGGCTTGGAAGCATCCTTCATAGCATCAATCCGCTTGAGGCAATGGTTGGCGTTGGCGAAGCCGCGCCGTTTCCTGTCCGCGCTGCCGTTGGCGTGTTCGACAGCATTCTCAGAAACTTCTCGACAAATCGTGTACAAGCCGCGCAAAGATTTCTGGCCAAAACATTAACAAGCCCGGAAGCAACTGCCGCCGTGTTGCGGAAGTATTCGGATAAGCCCAGCGCCATTAAGCAGTTTACGCGCTCAATGGCTAAGATTATTCTCGCCCACCAAGCTCAACCGCAAGGCCAGAACCAATGACCACCACATTCACCCCAAACCGAAACTACTCCCTTCCCGGAACCGGCGATGACGTAAACTCATGGGGGCCGGTTATCAACGCGAATTTTAGCGCGATTGATAGCAATATCTCTGCCCAGAATATTATAACCACGACTGGCGGAACTACGACGCTCACGACGGCACAGGGCGCTAATTTATATTTCCCAATTACCGGCGCCCTCACGTCGAACGCAACAATCATATTCCCTGGCACTGCCACATTTTTCTTCGCGTCCAACCAAACCACAGGGACATATACGACAACTTTGTCTGCCGCTGGCGGCGGGGCTAGTGTTGTTCTGCTCCAAGGAACTGCTGGCGTTTTCTGGACCGACGGCACGAATATATACCAAGTTGGCGGCGCTCCCGTAAATTCTATCCCATCTGGCACCATCATGGGTTCGTTCTTGCAGGCTAGCGCCCCTACGGGATGGGTTCAGATCAATACGTTCAACGACCAGGTTATCCGTGTGGTTAATAACACTGGGACAGGTGGCGCGACGGGCGGCTCTTGGACCGTGAGCGGGTTTAACGACAATCCAATCGCGCTGACGATCGCGCAAATTCCATCGCATAATCATACGATTGAACTTAATATCAATGGGCATGTAGCGGCTGGCGGAAGCCTTGCTCCAGGTGAAAACACAGGGACATTTACGACAGATAATACTGGCGGCGGCGGAACTCACAATCACGGCGTTTATAATGACGGCACTTGGAGGCCAAGTTTCGTGAACGCCATCGTTTGCCAGAAAAGCTAGGAGAAATCATGGCATATCGAAACGCAAATAACTGCAAGAAATGCCCCAAAAATAACGGGCCTGATGGATGCCCTTGGTGGTGGGAATACACAGAAACCAATGCAAGCGGCGAAACTCGTATCACGAAGGAATGCGGCATCGCGGCGCTGCCTAAATTTCTCGGTCACGTGCTGGCCGCGAGCAATCGCCCTGCTGCGGCCATAGAAAGCACACGAAACGCTTTAGTCGAAGCGCTAAACGGTGTAGGGCAGGTACTGGATAAGCGCATAGATCAATCGGTCGCAAAGCTGGCGCAAGATAGCGTGGCGCTGATAGGAAAAGACAATGCGTAGTTTATGGATCGCTGTATTTCTTCTGTTTGCGCCTATTGTCGCACATGCGCAATCCACGCCTAATCCCGTATCAACGTGGTGCGCGTCATCCGCCGCAGGTCCGTGGACGCCTTGCGTTGGTAGTGGAGGCGGCTCCCCGTCATCGCCATCTTACATCAAGCCCGGCACATATACTGAAGTACCTCTCGATATTGCTACAACCACATCAGCAAATGTTGCTGTTGCGGCTTTAAGTGCCGGGCATCGATCTGCCGGCGGGTGGATACAAAATCCGCCAACGGCGACAACCGTCATCTGTGTGAATACGATCACCACAGCGGCTTTCTCCAGCGGTGCATGCATCGGCAGCAACAATGCGATTTCTCCGGGGCAGGTATTTAATATCCCGGCCAATGCAAATGCGGTCTCGGTTGTATCGTCTGATGCAACGCATCCGTTTAGCGGGGAAGGGTTGCAGTAATGAAAAAGCTATTCACCACATTATTTCTGCTGTTGTGCGCCCCTACCTTCGCGCAAGTTCAGAACGCTGGCGGCTTCGGCCCTGGTCCAACTCCCGGCATCGCAGCCAATGGCGGCACCGGCAACAACATCACTCTGAACGGCACCACGAACATCACGGGCAGTGCCAGCAACGCCGTGACGCAGCCGCCTGTGGATAATACCGTCCGCATTGCCACCGATCAGTTTGTGCAGTCCCTATTCGCCGTCACGCGCTCTACCGTGTACCTCTCCGGCGTGACAGGCGGGACGCTGAGCTTTGCCTCCGTCGGCACCGGGGCGGCGTTCAGCTTCACCGCGACAGGCGGCGTTATTACGTCCATCGATTCCGTATACGCGGGCGGCTCCGGCTACAAAGTCGGCGACGTGCTGTATATACCGCGAGGCAACTATGACAACTATATCATGGTCACGGGGGTTTCCGGGACCGCGATCACGTCGGTCAAAATCCTCAATGGCGGCACCGGCAATACGAGCGGCCTCGACATTACCGCAATGGCGGCTATCGAAGCGCCGATTATCTACAATATATCCGGCACGCTTACTTCCAACCTCCAGGTCATCGCCTCTAACGGTGCGGTGCTTGGCTATTCCGGCATCTTCCTGCTCATCAACAATACCACGGGCAACTATACCGAGAGCGTTTGCATCAGCAACGGCTCTGACGCCTGCAACGGCAACGGCAGCGTGGTTATCCCCCAGGGCAGCGGGAATAGCTGCGCCACTCTGACATATACGGATGGCTCTACGCCCTGGCTGGTGTCTCCTACGGAGTGTGGCGCGGCGCAGTTTGCCTCGGTCAATCTTGGCTCCAACGTCTCCGCCGCTAACTGGTCCACCACAAGCCCGATGTTCAATGTCCCGGCCACCACGCTCACGGATACCACGGGCAGCGGAACGATTGCACTGCGCGCGGCGGAGACGATTAATAACTGCACGTTTGCGGCGTCGAGCAGCGAGACGATCACGAATGCGGCGTGTTTGTATGTAGGAAGTCCTGCCAACGGAACGAATGTAACGGAAACAAGCAGCTATTCCATTTATGCAACTGGAGCCATTGATACTACAAGCAATTTGGTTGCTTCAGGTAACATACTCGGAAATAGCGTACAGGCTACCGGAAATAATTCCGTTGATGCTGGTATTAACAGGCCATCAAGTCACACATTAGGATTTCAAACTAGCGCAACCTCAGCTGGTGTGATTGACGCAAACCAAAACTGGCGCATCGGCGGCGCCGGTACGCCTACCATATCCAGCGGCGCATGCGGCACAGGCACCAATGGCAGTATCGCAGCAAATGGTAACAATCAGGGCTTTGAAGTTGATATCGGCTCTGCCGCCACAACTACCTGCACGATTACTTTTGCCAATTCTGGCTTTGTGACAGCGCCGCGAGAGGCACAACTTACCGCGCACAACGCCGCCGCCGCAGCGCAGGGCACAACGCTCGCCTATGTAAGCAGCCTCGGAACCACAACGATGGTGATTACCGGGAGCGCCCTAGCTAATGCCAATTATTATGTGCAGGTTCAATAATGAAAAAACTCATCGCAGCTATTTGGCTTCTTGCAACTCCGGCGCTCGCCGCCAATTATGCCAGCCCGACATATAACAACATCACGACCACCGGAAATATCACATCAAACAGCGGAAAAATCATCGCTGTTGTCCCTACCGACGCGGCGCTAAAGGCTCTCCCACTGACGGGATTTAGCGCCGGAACCATTGTGCAGGATACTGGATATTATGCTGATGGAGATATGCCGCCTGTCGAGTATTCGCTGCAAAACTCGGCATGCTCGCTGAATGCTGGCGCGGGTGATGGCGGATCGCAAATCCCCTCCAATACCTCTGGACACTGCTGGGTTTTGACGCCGCAGAATAGCTACGACGCGCGCATTTGGGGTGTGGTAGCGGATTATAATGGGACGACCGGGACCGAAAACACGACGGCGCTGGCGAATGCTATCTCGTTCGCGGAAGGAAGCGCCGTCCAGGGTGCCGCACGACACCTGACACTGCCTGCTGGTGAAATCCTCACTGGGGCGCAAACGGTAAATGGTAGTATCAGGATAACCGGCGCTTCTGCGATTGCAACCACGCTTGTTCTGAAAAGCGGCGTCAATGCTCCGATCCTCACGACACTGATCACTAGCACAACGGGGCCATACGCGACAGCGCCCGAGGTGTATTATTCTGATCTATATCTCACCAGCGTTGATGGTCAGTCGGCAGTTAGTGAGACGGGTGCTTACGGCCTATCCTTCCCAAGCGGCGGCACGAACACTTTTGTATATCTCGACCGCATCAGCGTGGACAATATGCCGGCCGACGGTATAAACGGACATGGGTTCGTCGGATTTGTGCGCGCGAGTGTCGTGTACCTGCGCGCAAACGGAGGCAACGGCCTTTCCAGTAATTCCGACGAGGATTGGATACTCATAGGGGCCAATATTGACGGCAATACCAGCAACGGCATCTTAAGCTCCGGTGACGGTCAATTTTATCTGAATAACATAAACTCGTTTGACAATCACGCAAATGGCGTTGAATTGTACGGGCATGAAGCGGTAACTTTCGACGGCCACAACGAGTTCAACCTGAACGATCAAGATGGACTGCTCGTCGCCAACCAATCAAGCGGCAGCAATCTTTCCGTGATCTCTTTTAATGGGAATGTTGTGTTTGGGAATAACTCGTACACCGCTCCTAATACCTATTCAGCTATCGAGGTAAAGGGTGGCAGCGGAGCAGTCATAAACCTGCTTGGTGCATCGTTCATTGCTCCTTACGGGCAAAATTCCAGCAACCAAGAGAAATATAACGTCAATTTCACGAACTCCACGACAAATAATGTTTTTTGCGTCTCGTGTAATTTCTCTGGAGGATCTGGCGGGGCTTATGTCACCAACAACTTATCGCTACTAAATACGCTAGAATTTCCGTCTTCCGGCTCAGGCTGGACGGTTAATGGTGCGCTGGCCGTTGCAAATGGAGCGACGTTTAACGGCACAACGAGTTTCGTTGGTGATTCTACGTTTGGAAGCACAGCCAGCTTCGCAGGGGCGGTTCAGCTGGGCGGCGGAATTAATGCCGGCAGCAACAATGTCCAAGTCACAGCCTCGACTCAATATCGAGGAATTACCGTAAGCAACGGGACGAACACGATTGCAGCAATCCAGGGCCATTCGTCCACAAACGATAATGGCGTTTTAACGCTGTATAACTCTGGCGTTCAGTCCGTTTCTATCGGCGGAACTGGCAGTAATTCGTTGTCAAATACGCTTTTATTAGGATCACCCGCTTCTGGATCAACGCCGGGAAATGGGCAGGTGCAGGCGCAGGCTGCGTCTGGTACAAATATCAACGGCGGATCATTATATCTAATCGGATCGCTCGCTACAGGCACCGGCATTGACGGTGACATTGTGATAAAAACCGGCACCAACCCGGGATCGTCCGGTACGACGCAGGCTACCGCAAACACTGCCGTGACGATTAAAGGAGAGACGCAAGCCCTAATCGCCAATGCGGGCTTGGAGGTTGGCTCCCCATCCGGCACTTTTGAAGGCACCGGCACAACCAATCAAGCTTCCGATTTCTACCTCAACGGCAAGAAAACCATGAGCGAAACGGCGTCTACGATCTCGTCCGGCTTCGGAACTGGCGATGCGATCTCCCAGGCTAACGGTGATGTGGCGTTTGTCGATACCGTTGGATCAAGTTCCGGCTCTACGGCAACCTTCACAATGCCAGCCGCGACTAACGGATGGGATTGTTCGGCCTACGATCAGACAACCAATACGATTGATATTGTCCAAAGTGGTCAAACATCAACTAGCATCACCTTTAAAAGCTACCTCCGTACCACTGGGGCACTGACCGCCCCTACGGTAGGTGATGCTATCCAGATCGGTCCGTGTGTGGGGCATTGACCTACAGGAACCCCTTGCCGAATTACACACTATCCATGTAGGATTGTGCACATGAACGCCACCACCGGAACCGTAGTCGGGACGTCTGGAGCCAGCACAATGCTGGCTACGGTGCTTGTCTGGCTGCTGTCTCTGCGCGGTATCGTCGTTCCGGACGACGTGGCGCTAGCGTTTACCGGCCTGTTCACCATGGCCGCGCATTATCTCGTCGCATCTCATATCCAGAATACCGCCACTGGTGCAGGCGGTACGTCTTTAACCGCACCGCAAGGAAATCAGTCATGACCGTCGAAAACACTACCGCCACCGTCGAAGGCATCGTTAACGAGATCGCGCCCGTCGCCGGAGCTGTCGCCACCGCCATCGCGCCCGGCTCGGCTGCTGCAGTTGCCACCGCCGAGGGCGCGCTGACCGCTGCCGAGACCGTCGCCAACGCCGTCGAGGGCAATCTGCCGCACCACACCGCCCTGGACGACGTGGCGGCTGGTGTGGCGGCGCTCGCCAAGACCCCGATCGTGCAGTCCCATCCGACCGCCGCCGCCCATGTGTCGGCTCTCTCTGCTCTGCTCGCCGACATCGTGGCGTTCTTCAAGAGCCTCTAATCCGGGTTGCGGTTCCCGGAGGGCTGAAAAGCCCGTGGCGGCGGTACTGGTGTATCGCCGCCACAACTGCACAGAGATAACGTTTTATGGGATGCCTATATGTCCGAAGTTGATTTGCACGCTATCGTTAAAGAGCACGCCGAGAGGCTTAACGATCACGATGACCGGCTGGATGACCATGAAGAGGTCATATCCAGGCACAGCATCATTTTAGAGCAATTAAAAAACAACATCGTCGAAAGCCGCGCTAGTCTTACCCGCATCGAGACGAAGCTGGACGGCACTGTAAAAGATGCGCTGAACGCTATCCCTGTCTGGCTCGGCGTATTGTTGGCGCTCTTGGCTCTTATGATAGCCGCTATGCAGTTTGGTCATGATCTATGGCCGCTTCACTGACATTAGGACAACGGGCTGCTGATTTCGCCGCCGCTCGTATTGGCTCATGGGCGTTTTTGATCGGGTTTAACGTATTCGTGGCGTCTTGGATGGCGCTTAATTTTTTTCTCCGCGATCGTGCGTTTGATCCGTTTCCATGGATACTGTTAAATCTCGTGTTTTCCTGGCTGGCGGGCGTGCAAGCGCCGCTGATTATGATTTCCCAAAACCGCCAAGAAGAGATTTCACGCCAGCAACAGAAATACATGCTCAACATGCAGGAGGCGGTCTATGCGTTCATCCTCGAAAAAAACCCTGAACTGGCGCATCCGGCTGATCATACTGAGGCTGATGGCGTGGTGTAGTAATCTTTAAGGAGCCCTCATGGCTGAGACAGAAGACCAGATTTTGGCCCGATGCCGTGAGACCTGCGATGCTATTGAAAAATACGGAGAGCGAGGCGCGGCGCGGGCTTTGGGGATTAGCCGGGGGGCATTAAGAAGCCGGAAGCACGCTATGGAGACGAGGGGTTTTTTACCTCACGCAAGGCTGGTTACCGATCGCCGGTCAGAACTTAGAACTGCCGACGGAACTCTAAAGCAATATTGGGATAAGCGGCGTCGAGACCGGATGGACGCAGAAGATGCGATCCATATGCCGGACCCTAAAGTCATCACCAGCATATCCACAAATTATGACAGCGAAGGCCGTGTTGCTCAACAGTGGGTGACTGAAAAGCCAAAAGAGGCAGAGCGCGAAAAGCTCTGGCAAGCGCTCGCGGAGGAAATGGCAAGGCCTACCCCGCGCGTTACGCCATCCGAAGTGCCCGCACACGTCAACGCCGATCTGTGCACATGTTATCCGGTGGGCGATCACCACATGGGCATGTATGCCTGGGCGGCGGAAACTGGCGCAAATTACGACATCGCCATCGCCGAACGGTTGCTGGCCGATGCGATGAACCATCTAGTTTCCGCCGCGCCACCTAGCCACACTGCGATAGTGGCGGTTTTGGGTGACTTTTTGCATTATGACTCGACCGAGGCCGTGACGCCGGCACATCGCAACCTGCTGGATTCAGATGGCCGGGCGCAAAAGATGGCGGCATCTGCGGTACACGCCCTGCGCCACCTCGTTGCTGCGGCTCTGGGGCGGCATGAGCGTGTGCACGTCATTGTAGAGAACGGAAATCACGACCCCCATAGCACCGTTTTCCTGCGCCTGCTGCTCTCGGTCCAGTACGAGAATGAGCCACGAGTGACGGTCGATATGTCGCCGTCGCATTATCATTATTTCGAATGGGGCGCGAACCTGGTTGGAACGCACCACGGACACGGGGCGAAGCTGGACCAGCTGGAAGGCATCATGGCGGCTGACCGGCCAGAAGCATGGGGGCGCACTCGCCACCGGGTCTGGTGGACCGGACACGTGCACCACCAGCAGCTAAAGGACTATCGCGGATGTACGGTTGAGAGCTTTCGTGTTCTGCCTCCCGTCGATGCGTACGCCGCTGGGCAGGGTTATCGCTCTAAGCGCGGCATGCAGAGCATAATCCTGCACCGCGAACACGGCGAGGTCGCTCGCCACATAGTGTGTCCCCGCATGTTTGAGGTGTCATAATGCCCCAACTCCGCATCATCAAAAACAGCGACAAGCCGGGCCAGACATTCGAAGACGCATCCCGTGCGACGTTCGAGCGCGTGCTGGCAGAAACATCCGGCGCGATTGTATTTATTTACGAGACTGAGAACGGTGTTGAAATTGGGTCAACGCCATCGCTCTGGGCCGTGAGGCGCGGTTTGATCGACATCGCGTTTGAGACGATACATGGGGACGAATAATGCTCTGGGCTGGCGTTGACGGCTCCGGCGCGGTCTGCGTGTACGGCCTAAGCGAGGCGAAACTGGACGATCTCACTCCGGACGAGGCGCGCGTTTTTGCGCACAACCTGCTGCACTTAGCTGACGTGGTGGAGGACCTGAATGATGCGCCGGATAGTCATAGAGCGCGAGACCAAGCTGACGCGGCTTAGCTTCGCAGCGCAGTTCAAGCCGCGCCAGGATGATCCCTGGGCGGCTTGGTGGGCGTTGTGGTTTTGGTGGGTGTGAGGGGCAGTTGTTGGACTCAGGGCAGGCACTCCATCGCAGCCGCGATGAACTCGCGCGCGACGACAGCATTTATGGCGTTACCAGCACCGCGGATGATGCCCACGTCGCCGGTATTCCTTGGAGCCACAGGGTAAAGGCCGGGTTGAGTAGGCCGCTTCTTCCCGTCGAGGCAGTCGAGCCATTCAAGCTCGCGCCAGGGATCGTGTGGGCCACCTGATTGTTCAACTGCTCGCCCTTCTTCGCTCCACCGCGTTCCGCAAAGGCTTTGTGGTTCGGGGTCCGCCAGTCCCTCGCGGATGGGGTGGCCCACCCCGTCACTAGCTGGACGAAGTCTTGGAGATCGTTCGCATGACCACCCAGAGCGCGGGCTAGAACCTTCTGCGGGTCTATCGTCGCCCCGCCGCTCTTGCCTTTGACGGTCGGCGTAGGCAACCCAGAATCGGCGGTGGCGGATGTTTGGGGCGCCGAAGCCCGCAGAATTGAGTACGACCGACCCGCAGGCGTAGCTTCCACCTTCCAGGTCTGTCGATACAGCGTCGAACCACACCCTTGCTGCCGGGCTATCAACTTGCTCGCCAAAGATCGCGTGAGGTCCACACTCTTTGATGAGACGCCACCAATCCGGCCACAAATGGCGGTCGTCAGCGATTCCAGCGGCGTCTGGGTTTGCCCCGCTGAACGGCTGGCATGGGCAGCTTCCAGTCCAAATAGGTCGGCTATCTGGCCACCCTGCCTCGCGTAGCGCGTGCGACCAGATGCCGATGCCGGCGAAGAAATGGCATTGCACGTAGCCTTCAAGGTCGGCAGATCGAACGTCGCAAATAGATCGGTCATCAACATCCCCAGGAGCGATAAGCCCGGCTGCAATCAGATTTCGCAGCCATTGAACCGCGAACGGCTCAATCTCGTTGTAGTACGCCGTCACTCTGCGGCACCTTCCGCGCCGAGCCAAAAGCTGAACGATTGCAGGCAATCACTCGGCCCGGCCCAATACGTCGTGATGTTGCGGTACGCGACAGTGCGGTCAACCACATTTAAACAGACGATGCAGTTCTTGGGCTCACCGCGCGAAGCGTTTTTGGTTTTCTTGCTCATCATCGCGTCTCCAGTTTGTGTCGATAAGCCTTTTAACTATGCCGAATACAATCTGTCAATCTTTTTGTTGACGCTTGTCTTACATTCTTCTATAAAAAGACATGCCGAAAACACCGACAAAACCAAAACTTACCAGCATTACCATTCGCGTATCGGAAGAACTTAAGGCCCACGCGACGGAGGCCGCGAGTGATGATAGTCGCTCGCTCTCATCGTGGCTTGAGCAGATCATAAAGAAAGCATTGAAAGGAAAGCGCCGTGCCAGTTAATTACATCTATGTGATGCGCTACGGCGAAAACCTGCATAAGATCGGGTTTTCAATCAAGCCTTTGGCACGACTTCGCGCGCTACGCTCACCAAGCATGGACATCGGTTTAGTGGCAAGCTGGGAGCGCCGTTTGTTTGGACCAAAGGGAACACCGGTATTCGGGCGCCCGAAAACAGAAAGGAAGTCAAAACCATGAGCAAAGCTGGAGACTTATGGCGCGAGGTCATGGACGGCCTGCGCGCTGGTGGCAGATCGTGCGCTGACTGCGGCCACTATAGCGCTTTCATCGCGCCCGGCATGAAGAGCCGCACATGTACGATGCAGGACGGCGGCGGATGCTTTGTGCCCGTTGATCCGTCGCACCTGTGTTCTGATTGGAAGGAAAGAAAATGAGGCTCGAGGAGCGTGTCGCGCGGGCAATCTGCCGCGTGGAACTTGACATAATCGACGGAAATTCCCAGCGCCACTACGACATCGACGCGCGTGTTAATGCCGAGTGGCCGGAATGGATACCCCATGCACGCGCCGCGATTGCGGCTATGACAGAAGGAGCCATCAAATGAGCGAAACCGCCGATCTGAGGCCGTTCGGCTACGCGCCGGGCGACTACATGGTGAGATGCCGCCAGTGCAATAAGCAGACGTTCGGCGCCGATAAGCGCGCAATCGCCTGCCGCCCATGCGCCGAAAAGCGGATGGCCGAGTATGTGCCCCCTATGCTGACCGACCACGACAAAGCAATCACGGCGGCGATGGCCACGCACGGACGCCTGATCAGCACTTATAGCCGCGAGTTTCTGGGGGAAGCCATCGCCGCCTATCTCGCCGCCAGGACCGACGCGGTGTTGATGCCGAGGGAGTTGGATGACGAATTGGCCGAAATTGGCAGCGATGCAAGTTGCTGCGCCTCACGGTATGATGTGAAAGCCAGCCATGCCGCCCTGGTCGCGGAGATAGACCGGCGCGCAAAGACAGAAGAGGTCCACAAATGAGCCACACATGCCAAAGCTGCGGCGGCCAGATCGGGCGCGACTGCTTCAATCCCGGCGAGTGCGCCGGCATCACGGCGCAGATGGCGCAACAGGAACATAGCCAGTGGCAACCAATCGAGACCGCGCCGAAAGATACGGCCGTGCTGACCTATGGCTTTGGGTATGAGATTGCGCATTACAACACGGATTTGGATGCCTGGGTTGCCTGCTGGGACCATCGCCCCATCCGGACGCCTGTAGGATGGATGCCGTTGCCGGAATCACCGATGGCAGATAAGGCCCGGAAATGAGCGCCGTAAACCTAACACAATTCAAATCCCGCATAATCCAGCCGATGCTTAACCTGCTGCCGTCCGTGTGGAACAGCCGGGCGGCGTGTAATATTCTGTCTTACACATTCCTGGCCGAGAGCAACGGCGGCCAGTTTATCGCGCAGATCGGAGGCGGTCCCGGCACTGGGCCGTTCCAAATGGAGACGGCCACGCACGACGACTGCTGGACGAATTACCTGGCGTTCAACCCAGAGCTGGCGCGCGTTGGGCGGTTGCTCGCTTGCGGCGGCGTGCCGAGTGCGACGCAGATGGCTGGGAATTGGAGCTATGCGGCGTTTATGGCTAGGGTGCGTTATATCCGCAGTCCTCTGGCATTGCCTGCGGCTGGTGACGCGGTTGGCATTGTCACCGCATGGAAAAATATTTATAACACCGCAGGCGGCGCCGGGGTTATCGACACCGCCCACATCGCGCTGGCCGAACAAGCTATAGCCGCTTAGCCGCCCGTACCTCGGACAAATCCACAATCTCCGCGCTGCGTTTCTCGACGCGGCGCGTATTTTTGTCCCGTATCTCGCGTAAGATCGTCTCTCGCTCGATCATCGGGAGCGCGGCGAGTTGGGCGAGGGTCATGTTGGGATTCATGGCTTCAACTCCTTGTAGCGGGCGAGGGCGGCTTGCATATTCTCAATCATGCTATCAAGCGGGATTGTCCCATTCTCAAAATGCGCCAGAGCCTCGGCAAGAAAATCGGCGAGTTCATCTGCGCCGGTTACGCGCAGGGCGGTGGTGAGCGTTTCGCCAGCAAGACGCGAGAAGTTATCCTTGAACCAAAAATCAGGCATTTGCCCTTCATTGGTTGACACGCACACAATCTCCGCCGCCGCCTCCAGCCGCTTGTCTTTCAGTTCAGTCATGGCGGATTACCTTAAGCGGCTGGGCGGGGACGATGGTGAAGCCTGCGGCGTCGAGCGCGATCAGCAGTCCTTGCCGAAGACCTTTGTCATACGGATCATCAGATTCATCCACGCTTCGCATCTGGTATTCACCTTCGCGGCGCAGGGAGTTTAGCGCTTGCTCGGCTTTCCTAGCCCGTTCCTTACAGTGGGCTACGTCATCACCAAGGCGCCTCATGGCATCCGCGACTTGCTCGGCAAACTGGGGCGCCAACAATTCGCGGGCGCGGCGGGCAGTTTTAATCCACAGCTTTCCGAATTGAGAGCCTGGAAGACCTTTGTCGTATTCGTTGAAAACATTCACCAGCTCCGCCGCAAGCGCCTCATCCGTAAGCACCAGCCTTTCACCGGCTTGGGGTTTCGAATCGGCCAATGCGCCAGCCTCGTCAAATTCGATTTTCATTTCTCATCTCCTTTCGGTTCATCGCCAGGCGCCCAAGAGGCGCGTTTCTTGGCGTGCATTTTGTCGCGTAGCCGCTCGATCTCGTGGATCAAGGCGGTGATTTCGTCGGTCATTTGTCCTTCACGCTAAACGGCGTGTTGCCGCACATCTCCCCGGCGCGGGCGCAAGCGCCGGCGCTGTACGCGTCGATGTCGCCCTGGATGAACCCCTGGCTGCGCAGCATCGTACGGGTGCATTCCGCATGCTCGTCGGTGAGTTCGATGATGGCGAGGGCCATGCGGCGGATCATCGCGTTTTTCTGCGCGGGGACGTAGGCGCGAATTGCCGCCTCGGCCTTGTCGATCATTTCGGCGAAGGTGCCGCCTTCAATCTTCGCGATTGATGAGCTTGTCGCAACGTCCAAGCAAACGTTTATTCTGGGCTCTCCGCAATAGCTCCAGAAATTCAGAGACACGTTGCATGTGCCGCCAAGGATGGCGGCAAGCCGCTTCAGTTCGGCTTGGATGCCAGCAGGCGTCGTCAAATCGATTTTCATTGTCTTGTTCCAGTCAGTTAAAGATCAAAAGAGCCACAACCGGCGCGCACATAACTAGCAACGCCGCTACAAACCACCCGGCCCTATCCAGCGCCGTTACCGTACGCCCGGCATAAACGCCATACCGCGCGGCGGGGATAGACGCGGCGATGACGTGCAGCAGCCAGTCCAGCGCCATGGGGATAGAGACCAGGATAGCGCCGGACACCAACGGATGGGCGTCAAGGAATTGCCACCAGGTCATGTGTTGTCTTCCATCCCAGAGGCAATTTCCACGCCGCGACCAGCCGAAGCGGCAAGCGACAACAGCGCATCCTTGTGCGCCTTCCAAAAATTAGCCGATCGCAGGCCGTCCATCTGTGCGATACGTCTATCGTCAAAATCGCGCCATTCAGAGAGTACGTGCAGCTCACAGCCGATCTGCATGTGGTCGTCCAGGATCGTCACAGAATAATCAAGGCCGTAAAGCTGCAGCGGGCGCTTATTGATAATGATGCCATCGCTCCACTTGGCGTTCGCGAGGTAGGCGCCCGCGAGGTAGGCGCCCGCGAGGTAGGCGCCCGCGAGGTTGGCGCCCACGAGGTAGGCGCCCGCGAGGTTGGCGCCCGCGAGGTTGGCGCCCACGAGGTTGGCGTCCGCGAGGTTGGCGTCCGCGAGGTTGGCGCCCACGAGGTTGGCGCTCGCGAGGTTGGCGCCCACGAGGTAGGCGCCCGCGAGGTTGGCGCCCGCTTCAACTGCCTTCTTCACGGCAAAGCCGAGCTGGAAACGATATTCTTTGCCCGCGACATCGGCGGAAAGTTCGCACTCAAAAATCACTGCGCCGGTAAAACGGTTTTTAATCTGAAACATCAAACTTCCTCCTTAACTTCCATCCCAGCGGCAACCCGCCGCAGTTTCACACGCGCCACAGCAGCGCGCATGAGCAGTTCCAAAGCCGCGCGCTCCATCGGACTGAAATCGTCTGGCGCGTGCATCCGAGCGATCGACAGGTCGCGCTCGAACGCCTCGGCCTCTTCCAGCGCCTCATCGGCATAGATGCTGGCTATCATGGTGGCGGCGGTCATTGTTCGAATACCTTTTCATCTTCGATCTTCCCCAGCAAATCATCAACGGCTTCCTGCTCAGTCGATCCAAATCCAATCGGGCAACCCACGCCGTCGTAAGTCTCACTGTCAACCGCACTCCAATCGCAGTTACGCGAAGGGATGGGCGGGAAGATGTAATTGGTTTGGATTTTCACAGCCCCAAACTCCTATCCTTGCGTTCCTCGCGCGCCATATCGGACCACGTATCCTCGGCCTCGCAGACGTGTTCACGCTCGGCCTCGTCAACATACTCTTCCACGTCCTCCGCGCGCGGGATGCAGCAATCGTGCATCACGTCTTTTACGGCCTGGAGTAGTGTTTCCTGCTTGTCAAAGGTGTAGCGGAAGTTAAGCCGCCCAAGTTCGGCATAAATCTGCTGTACGAATTCGGCGGATTTCTCGTGGATAAGGCCGAACGTCTCAATATCCGCGTCGCGTAGGCGTTCGGTGTTGGGTTTGCGGTAGGGTTGCATTATTTAACCTACTCTGGCTTGCCGTCCACGCCGAGCGTGTACCAAACGTTCGGCTTGATGCCGTCGCGCCCAACGATCCCGGCCCATGCGTGGATAATGTTCCATTTGTCGTCGCGGTAAACCAGAAATATTGCGCAACCGTCCGCGCCCATCGCTTTTCCATAACGGCCAGCCGACATGGCGGCGGACTGGTAGCCCGTGCTGCTGGCGGCGGACTGGTAGCCCGTGCTGCTGGCCGCGGACCGGTCGCCCGTGCTGCTGGCCGCGGACCAGTCGCCCGTGCTGCTGGCCGCGGACTGGTAGCCCGTGCTGCTGGCGGCGGACTGGTCGCCCGTGCTGCTGGCCGCGGACTGGTAGCCCGTGGCGTGCTCTGTATTCCCGAGCTTGGCGTGGTCGAAAACCCACTTAACGGCGCGCTGGATCAGATCGTGTAGATGCAACTCAACACCGATTGTGATCTTCGCAGACGCGACCTTGCTATCGGCGTCGTGACGCGCAAGCTGGCCGCTCTGCTTCACCTCGGCATAACGGCTGATGCCCGGCGCATAATATCCAAACACTTCCAGCGGATGGCCTTCGATAGCGTGAAAGCCATTCTGGCAGGCGACAATATCGCCGGGCTGCTCGTAGGTCTTGCCGACCTCAAACTGGAAATCTCGGCATTTCAGGTCTTTGTCAAATCCCTTGATCGAGTTAACAATCTCTTCAGTCGCGGTCTTGTTGTCTTCGGTCATCGTCTCTCACCGTGGTTGATGAAACGAACATTATGCCAAACAAAAAACGATTGCAAGAGCGCAAATAGCATTGACGCAATCTTTTGGCATGGTAGGATAAGAGCATGGACAATATCTTATCCCCATATGCACTACAGCAGCTTGCCAAGGATAACGGGCGCAAAATCGCCGAATGTTGCCACGAGGCGGGTATTTCTTTCACCACTTTCTGGCGCTGGAAAGAGCGGGGCGCGAAAATCAGCCTCGAAAACTACCAGCGCTTGCTGGCCGCCGCTAGCCGGAAGATCGTTAAGGATTAACAGGAGATAGTAATGTTTTGGACGAAAACCAAGGTTTGTGTGTACGCAGCGTCTGTACTCTTCAATATACTTACGTATCTAAAGGACAGAAATGAGATCAAAGTTTTCATTGCTAGCATAGCTCTGGGGCTTTTCCTGCTGAGCTACATGGAATGGGCCGAAGCGCCCACGCCCAGCGACGAATCTGCCAACAAATAACCACCAACACTCAGGAGCAAAACATGGAAAAAATCAACGTAACCGAATTGGCCAGCCATCTCATCACCAAGAAGCGCGACGATTTAAGCGTGCGCCAGCTCGCCGTGCTGATGGCGTGCAAACTCGCCAAGCAAACCGTGCGCGGCCTGGCTGAGCGGTTTAACCTGCACAAGCCGGCGATCACCCGTGCGGCGGATAAGCTGGAGGAACTGGGCTTTATCGTCCGCGCCAAAGACCCCAGTGACGGGCGCTCTGTGCTGCTGTCGATTACGGCGGATGGGCGGAAGTTCAGTAGGGATTTTGTGTGATGCCCAGCCAATGGCAGATTGACCAGGCGCTGTCCTGCGTAGCTGCGCTACGCCACCGTGAGGCAGCGGGAGATGACGACACGTTCCTCATGGAGCGCATTGACGAGGCGGAAACTGACGTGTTCGCGTTGTTGCGTTCCGTGGTTCTGGCCGTGCAGGAAAACGAGGCTCTGGCCGGTTCCGTGGCAGAGCGCATTAAGTCCCTGACTGAGCGCAAAGACCGCTTCACACGCCGCGCGGAAAGCCTGCGCGGCACCGCTTTGGCGATGATGGATGCGTTGGATATCACGAAACACCAAGCGGCGGAGTTTACGATCAGCGTTGGCAAGCCGCGCGCTGGGCTGCTGATTACGGATGAGGATGCAATTCCGGCTGAGTATATGCGCGTAAAGTCGGAGCCGGATAAGAAGAAAATTCTCGACGATTTGAAAGAAGGTGTCTGCATCACTGGGGCCGTGTTGGCCAATAGCATGCCGAGCCTAACCGTGAGGAGCAAATAACGTGAGCGTCACCATTTCCAAGCCCACTAACAACATGGTCCTGCGCCCGCAGTCGTTCGCGGAACTGAGCCAATTCGCCCAGATGGCGGCTAAGTCGGCTCTCGTGCCACGCGATTACCAGGGCAAGCCTGAAAATGTGATGCTGGCCGTGCAGATGGGCAGCGAAGTCGGTCTGGCGCCAATGCAGGCGCTGCAGAACATCGCCGTTGTCAATGGCCGCCCCGCGATCTGGGGTGATGCGATGCTCGGGCTGGTCAAGGCATCTGGCCTACTCACCGACATCATCGAGACGATCGAAGGCGAAGGCGACGCCATGACCGCGATCTGCACGGTCAAGCGCGCCAATTCTTCTCCGGTCACAGTGTCGTTTTCCGTGGCCGACGCGAAGAAGGCCGGGCTTTGGGGTAAACAGGGACCGTGGACGCAATACCCGCGCCGGATGCTCCAGATGCGTGCTCGCGGTTTCGCGTGCCGCGATGGGTTTCCCGACGTGCTCAAGGGCCTGATCAGCGCGGAGGAGGCGCAGGATATCCCCACGAACGCGCCGGAGCAGACGGGGCGGATTATCGACGTTGAGACGGAACAGCCGAAGGCCGAGCCGCGCAAGCCGACGTGGAGGGAATGGATCGGCGCGCTTCATGCTGACATCGAGAACGCGAAAGATCGTGAAGCCGTGACGTCGATCATGTGGCGTGCGGATGTGCAACGCGCGTTTGCCGCCGTGACCGGCGACAAGGCTGACGAACTGCAAAAGCTGCAGGATATGGCCGACGCGAAGTTCCCGCCGCCCGAAGAAGCCGATTTCGCAGAGGAATCGCCTTGAACCCCTTCGTTTTCCTGCCGCCGATGGTGCGGCAAACCGTGCGCTGGGAGTGGCAACCCAGCGCGTTCGGATGGCTGCTGGTGCCGGTTATGGTTTGGAGTTTGGCGAATTGATCATATCACCAGATTATGCGGAGTTTCTGTCCACCAAGGCTCCACGTCCGCAATCTTGCGGCTTTGAGCCTAGTCCGATGCATGATGAGCTATTTGATATTTAAATAAATCATCCAAGAGGCGGCGTTTTATGGCGCCGCCCCTTTTGCTACTTGAACAAGCTTTAATAATATGGCAAAGTGACGTAATGGATGCTATCGAAGTGATGCTATTATTGAATAAGGCCGTTCGCGATGCTGGATCACAAAAGGCATTTGCCGAACAGTGTGGGATTTCACAACAGTTTTTGCATGACGTTCTGAACGCGAGGCGGGCACCGTCAGAAAAAATACTTTCGGTTATTGGCATACGGAAAGTCGTTAGGTTTGAGAGTGTCAAATGATATCTGATATTGAAAATCATTATCTTAACCTTCAAAGGCCTAGGAAATATCGTCCGGCAGAAGAGCTGCCACGCCATATTTACATGCTAGTTGATCCGTTTACCGATGAAATAAGATACGTCGGAAAAGCCGTTTATCCGAAAGATCGGCTAAAAGATCATCTGAAAGATACTAGCAACACTCACAAAGTACATTGGATTCAGTCTGTCATTCGCAAGGGCGCGGTTCCCATTATGGTTCTTTTAGAGACCATAGAGGGAAGCGCAGATTGGACTTGGCAAGAAGCAGAAAAACGCTGGATCGCAAAGTTTAGGGCGATGGGCGCTCGTCTCGTTAATTCCACAGACGGCGGTGATGGGGTAGAAAATATAGCCCCTGAATCCAAAGAGAAAATGCTTAAGACATGGACTGGACGAAAGCATACGACCGAGACAAAGAAAAAGATTAGCGCGTACAGGAAAACATGGAAAGCATCTGCTGAAACGCGAGCAGCTATGAGTGCAGCTCATACAGGACGCGAAATAACATGGGGAAATAAAATCTCTGAAGCCACGAGAAAGCTATCTGAAGAACAATGCAACTCTATTCGTCTTAAGAAGATGAGCGGAGAGAAAATCTCTGATATCGCTCAAGAGTTTGGGGTTCACAAAGACACGATTAGAAAAGTTATAAAAGGAACCTACTTTATGAAGGAAAAAGACAGGCTTGCGAACCGCCGAAAAGCCGTGAAGCATCTGACTGCATATAGCCAAAACGCGATAGACCTGTTCTCGGTGGCATCATGACCCAACGCCAGCGCGTCTTATCCGTCATCGCCGACGCAATGGCGGCCAACGAACCAATGCCCGTTTACAAGGTCATCGCGTTTCGCGCTGGCCTCAGTTTGACCAACACGGCAAAATACATCGCCTGGATGCGGAACAGGGGGAAACTGGTCACGCATGGAACGCGGATTATGGAGCTTCGACTTAGTGCCAACGAGGCTAAAGTGGTGCTGGCGTGAGTGACGCATCCCCCCTTAACCTGTTGCAGTTATACACTGAATTGCGTACAGCTATAAGGCAAGCTGGGGATCAGAAGAAATTCTGCCAGCAACACGGCCTATCAGAATCCATCTTGTCTGATACGCTTAATGCAAGACGAGACCCAGGGCCAGCGCTGCTTAAGGCGCTGGGGTATGAGAAAATATCAATGTATCGGAGGCTTCAGTGAACGAAACTGCACAACAAGGACACAATTCCGGCAACGTCGCGGGCGAGCGCCTGCGGTCAGTCATCGAGAGATGGGAAAGACTTGAAGAGGAAAAGAAGGCTTTGTCCAGCGACCAGAAGGACATAATGGCAGAAGCCAAGAGCGCGGGTTATGATTGCAAAGTCATCCGCCAGCTTATCCGCATTCGCGCGCAAGACCCCGGCGAGTTTAGCGATCAGGAACAGTTACTCCACGTTTATATGTCGGCGATTGGGATGTAATGATGGATTTTTCTGACATACCACAGACGCCGGCCAAAAGACGCCGCAAACGCGCCACAACACAGGAATTCCTCGACAAGTACGCAAAGCCGCGAAAAAAGCCAGAGCGCAAAGAAGATAAGCTGCATGAGCAAGTCGCCAAGCTGCTTACGGCGGTTATCGCCAAGCCTGGCGTAGCAAGCGCAGACCATGTGCTATGGTATAGCGTGGAGACACGGGCGAGGCGCTCCATGCGAGAGGGTGCGGCGAACAAAAAGCGCGGATGCATCCGAGGCGTTCCGGACATTGATATATATTATGGCGGGCGCGCCTATAAGATCGAGCTCAAGGCGCCGGGTGGCGTGGTGAGCGATGCTCAGGATGAATTGCACATACAGCTAGAGCTGGCCGGAGTGTCGAACGCCATAGCGCGTTCTATAGATGATGTGCTGCATTCCCTCGCGTTTTGGCGAATTCCGCACCGGTGGATTGCATGAAACAACCATCGCTCCCGTTTAAGCGCTACACCAAGGATAAACCAACCCAAACCCAGATAAGGTTCGCGGCCAATGAAAGCAGGCCGGCTATGGATGGGGATACGTGCCGGTTATGTGAGGGAGAAGGCGGCGACTGCCCGTGGTGTTTAGGGGCTAGTGTTATCCGGATGCCGAGGGATTGACAGATTGATGTGCACCCATATATTGTAAAGCACAATTCCCCATAAGGCTTTACAATGACAAAGAATGTTAAGACATCCCTTGTTTTCTCAGGGCCGCAATTTCATTATTTGAAGTGCGAAGCGGAGAGACAAGGTATATCTATAGCCGAGGTTATACGCAAGGCTATTAGCGAAGCGCGACCAGGGTTTAGCGCTCCAGAACACAAGGTAAAGAACAGGCTTCCGCACAGCGCTGAAGGTTAAGTCGTACCAGCAACGACAATCTTGACAAATAAGCCTGAAATTTGATAGTCGATAGTGTACGATCCTGTTTTCTATAATTGTTTTTCTTCGCAAGGAGCTTTCATGTCAGAATCGCAGCCTGCTATGCAGTTAACTTTGCTTGATTGGCGTCCGATGAAGCGCAACAGTTTGCGCGGTTTCGC
>Ga0335084_10000126_pt1 | contig 53211 bp, 64 predicted proteins | sample Lox_Sample_44_FD_206721 | JGI IMG/M metagenome (GOLD analysis project Ga0335084, IMG submission 206721) | Soil microbial communities from Loxahatchee National Wildlife Refuge, Florida, United States - Lox_Sample_4.4 | ecosystem: Environmental > Terrestrial > Soil > Wetlands | place: USA...
AACGCTCGGACCGGACGGGGGCTGAATCGCCCTTCGCCCGGGGCCGTCCGAGACCGACATGCCCCCTCCCGCTGCCAGCCCGGAACAGTGCGGAACGTTCCGCGGCAGCTGGGCGTTGGTGCCATCCAGAGGAGCCTCCGACGGATGAGCCTCGAGGGCCGGCACCTGGGGCGCTATCGGCTGCTCGAGCCACTCGGCTCGGGAGGCATGTCGGTGGTGTACCGGGGGCTCGACACAAGGCTCCAGCGCGAGGTTGCGGTGAAGGTGCTCCACCCCCACCTCGCCCGGCAGCAGGACGCCCGCGCCCGTCTGGCCCGGGAGGCCCGGGCGGTGGCGCGGCTCCAGCACCCCAACATCCTCGAGGTGTTCGACTTCGCCGACCCGACCTCCACCGAGGATGCGTTCCTGGTCACGGAGCTGGTCCGCGGCGAGACGCTGAAGTCGTTCGCCGAGCGTGAGCGGCTGTTTCCCCCGGAGCTGGCGGCCCTGGTCGTCCAGCACCTGGCGCGGGCGCTCGGTCACGCCCACGAGGCTGGTGTCATCCACCGGGACCTCAAGCCCGAGAACGTGATGGTGCGCGACGATGGGGTGCTGAAGCTGATGGACTTCGGCATCGCCCGCGTCCTCGACCCCGCCGAGCGCATGACGGTGACCGGCGCGCTGGTGGGCTCGCCGGCGTACATGGCGCCAGAGGTCATCGATGGCGAGCCGGCCACGCCCGAGTCCGACGTCTTCTCGCTGGGCACCCTGCTCTACTGGCTCTGGACCGGGACGCTCCCCTTCGCCGCCCCCAGCACCCCGGCGACGCTGAAGCGCATCCTCGCCGGCACCTATGAGGACCCGCGCGGCGTCTGCCCGGCCATCTCCGACGCGCTGGTGGGCATCCTCCAGACCTGTCTGGCCCGGGACCCGGCGGATCGCTACCCGACGGCGCGCCAGCTGGAGCAGGCGCTCTCGGAGACGCTCGATGACCTGGGGCTGACGGACGGCGATGCCGTCCTCGCCTCGTTCTTCGCCGGTCCGGCGCCCACCCGCACCGCCCTGGTGGAGCGGCTGGTCTCGACCTTGCTGGCCCGGGGTGCGGAGGAGGCCAGGGCGGGCCGCCTTCCCCGGGCGCTGGCCCGGGTGGACCACGCCCTCGCGCTCGAGCCCGACGCGCCGGCCGCTCGGGCGCTGCTCGACAAGCTCCAGAGCAGCTTCCGCCAGGGTCGCGCCCGGCGCCGGACCCTGGTCCTCGCCGGCACACTCGCCGGTCTCGCCGCGGTCGCCGCGCTCAGCCTGTCGGTCGTCCGGCAACAGCTCCGCCCGGAGCCCGTCCTGGCGTCGCCGGCGCCCGCTCCGGCCCCCCCGACGCCGACGGTGCCCACCCCCCTTCCCACCTTGGCCGCGGTCTCGGACGCTGCCGACCTGGGCGCTGCGCCCGCCCGGTCCGGGCCCCGGGCCGTGCCCCGCCGTCCGGCCCCGGTCCGGTACCAGATCCTGGTCCGTCCCTACGGCGCGCTGCAGGTCGACGACGAGCGCCGGAGCTCCGAGGCACTGTCGGTCCACACCCTCGCGCTCAGCCCCGGGCGCCATGTCCTGCGCGTGAGCTGCCAGTGGTGCGAGGATCAGGTGGTGCCGATCGACGTCCTCGCCGGGAAGCCCGAGACCCTGGCCATCCCGGCCCGGCTGAAGGCCGCCGAGCTCCGGTTCGCGTTCGAGCCTCCCTCGGCGCAGGTCCGCATCGGGGACGTCACTCGCCCCGCGGCCGAGTCGCTCGCCCGCCCCTTCGAGATTGCCTCCCCCCGGGCGCCCACCCGCTTCGTCCACCGGGTGGAGTACGAGGTGACGGCGCCGGGGTATCGCACCGTGCGCTCCAGCGTGGAGGTCCTCCCCGGCGCCAGCCGCACCCTCAGCGGAAGGCTGGTGCCGGAATGAGCCGTGGCGCGGGGTGGGTGGCCCTCGCCCTGCTCGCGGCGGCCACGGCGCAGGCGCAGCAGATGCCCGCGGCCGGCGAGGGGGCGGACCTCGCCCCCGTCCAGGCCGAGTTCGAGTTCGGCCACTACCGCGAGGTGCTGGAGCGCGCCGAGCGTCGCATCGACCGCGGGGGGATGGACGAGGCATCGCTGGTCCAGTGGCACAAGCTCGCGGGGCTGGCCGCCTTCAACCTCCGGCGCACCGAATCGGCTCAGCGCCACATCGCCGCGCTGCTGCGCCTCGACCCCGACTTCGCCCTGGACCCGTTCGTCTACCCGCCGCCGGCGGTGGCCTTCGTGGAGAAGCAACGCCAGGCGCTCGCCCCGGAGCTGGACCGCATCCGCGCCGAGCGCCGGGCGCAGGCCGCCGCGGCGCAGCGGGCCGCCGAGGAGCGCGCGGCGCTCGCCCGGGAGGCCGAGGAGCAGCGCCGGCAGCTCGAGGAGATGTCGCGGCAGGTGACGGTGCGGACGGTGGAGAAGCGCAGCTTCCTGGTGAACTTCGTGCCCTTCGGCGCGGGACAGTTCCAGCAGGGGCGGGTCGCGGCCGGGACCGGGTTCGCCATCGCCGAGGCGCTCCTGGGCATCACCAGCGTGGTGGCCTACTTCGCGTATGGCTCGCTCATCGACACCCGGACCCTCTCGGTCGACAACCGCTTCCCTGGGGCGGCGCCGATCGTGGAGACCGGCATCCCGGCCAACCGCGAGGACGAGGCGAAGGTCTGGCGAGCGCTGAAGATCGGCGCGGGTCTCGGCTTCTACGGGGTGTGGGCCGCCGGCGTCGCCGACGCCATCATCCACCACCAGGACACGGTGGTGACCACCCGGGTCGAGACGCCGCCACCGCCTCCCTCCCCCCCGCCAGGGGCTCGGATCGGTCCCGGTCCGGGCACGGTCGGGGCCTCCTTGACCATCCGCTTCTGACCCATGGCCCGGCTGGTTCTCACCTCTCCCGGCGGCGCCGTCCGCAGCGTGCCTCTCGTCAAGCGCATCACCAGCGTGGGCCGCGGCGCCGAGGTCGACGTGCGGCTCGAGGACGCCGGCGCGCCCGAGCACGCGCTCACCCTGCTGTGGGACGGCCGGAGCTACCGGGTCGGGAGCGTGGGCGCGCCGTTCCTGGTGGACGGCAAGAAGCGCGATGCGCATCTGATGAAGGACGGCGAGGTCATCCGGGTGGCCGACACCTGGATCGCCCTGTCCCTGACCGATGCGCCGGCCCAGGGGGAGCCCGCGCCCGACCCGGGGCGGGAGGCGCTCTCCACCTTGAAGCGGCTGACGGAGTTCTCGGCCCGTCTGCTCCAGTCCACTGACGTGACCGCGCTGCTGGAGGCCCTCCTCGACGAAGCGATCGACCTCACCGGCGGGGACCGCGGCTTCCTGGTGCTGGTCGAGGGCGAGCAGCGCAGCGTCAAGGTGGCCCGCAACGTCGCTCGCGAGAACGTGGACCTGGACCTCCAGCGGCTCTCGGACACCGTGGTGGACCGAGTCCTGAGCAAGGGAGAGCCTCTGCTGGTGTCTGACGCGACGGCGGACCCGGAGTTCTCGGCCAGCACCTCGGTGGTCAACCTCAAGCTCTCCTCGGTCCTCTGCGTTCCGCTGATGCAGCGGGGCCGCCCGTTCGGTGTGGTCTACGTGGGCAGCGACCGGGTGGGCACCCACTTCGACCGGCGAGGCCTCGACACCCTGACCATCTTCGCCGCCCAGGCGTCCCTGCTGGTCTCGAACGCGCTGCTCCTCGACGAGCTGCGGGCCGACAACCGTGGGCTCAGGGAGCGGCTGGAGCAGCAGCGCTACGGCGAGCTCCTCGGCAGCTGCCCCGGGATGCGGGAGGTGTACAGACAGATCGAGAAGGTGGCTCCCACCGACCTCTCGGTGCTGGTGGTGGGCGAGACCGGCACCGGGAAGGAGCTCGTCGCCCGCGAGCTCCACCGGCGCAGTCTCCGGGCGAGCGGGCCGTTCGTGGCGATCAACTGCGGAGCTCTGCCCGAGACGCTGCTGGAGTCGGAGCTCTTCGGGCACGTGAAGGGCGCCTTCACCGGCGCGGTCGCCACCCGCCCGGGCAGGTTCCAGCAGGCCAGCGGGGGCACCCTGTTCCTCGACGAGGTCGGCGACATGCCGCCCGTGCTCCAAGTGAAGCTGCTCCGGGCCCTTCAAGACAGGACGGTGCAGAAGGTGGGCGACCACCGCGAGGAGCCGGTGGACATCCGGGTGCTCGCCGCCACCCACCGGATGCTCGAGGAGGAGGTGAAGAAGGGCAGCTTCCGGGAGGATCTCTACTACCGGCTCGCCACCCTCACCCTGCGCGTGCCGCCGCTCCGGGAGCGCGGCGAGGACGTGGTGGTGTTGGCGCGCGGCTTCCTGAAATCCTTCGCCGAGACCTATCGGGCCGCGGTCCGCGGCTTCACTCCCGCGGCGCTGGGCGCCATTCGCCGTCACCCGTGGCCGGGGAACGTCCGGGAGCTCGAGAACCGCATCAAGAAGGCGGTGGTGCTCTCCGAGGGCCCGCTGGTGCGGGCCGAGGATCTGGACTTCCCCGCCGAGGAGCCGCCCCCGCTCCCCCCGCTGCAGGAAGCGAAGGAGGAGTTCGAGCGGGGCTACGTGCTCGAGGCCCTGCGGCGCCACGGAGGGAACCGCGCCCGGACGGCGCGCGCGCTCGGCGTCGATCCCCGGACCATCTTCCGCCTGCTGGAGAAGATGGAGGGCGTGCCTCCCGATCGCGAGGAGGACCCCTAGGTGACCGCGGCCCGGGTCGTCGTCGCGCTGCTCGGCGCTGCGCTGGTGCTCCCCGCCTGCCTCTTGCCGCAGGAGGACCACATCATCCAGCCGCTGCCCCCGCCGAAGAACCAGCCGCCGCGGATCAACGAGTCGCTGCTCCAGCCGGCGAGCCGCTTCGTCACGGTGAAGAACGGGATCGACTGCCCGAACCTGGCGTTCCTCGCGCCGGTCTCGGACCCCGACGTCACCGACATCCTCATCTACAACTTCTACGTCGATCCCGATCTGTTCCCCGCGTTCGTGAAGCAGGCCACCATCACCAACAACGCTCAGGCGGACCGCTCCGACCCGGCGAGCTACGAGGTCAGCTTCGCCTCGCCCGGTTCGCTCCAGCAGCCGGGGGACCACGTGGTCGAGGTGCTGGTCTCTGACGGGGCGCTGGTGAACCGCGACCCACAGCCGAGGAAGGTGACGCTGCTCGACGGCGGCACCGCGCTCGACCCCACCTACGCGGTCACCTACGCCTGGACGGTGACCGTGCTCGCCGGGCCCTGTCCGTGAGTCGCCGCGCCCTCCCCTGCGCCGTCGCGCTCCTCGCTGGGTGCAACCTGTTCGGGGAGCCGAGCCCGCCGCCGGGGAGCTGCACCCGGGACCAGGACTGCCCGTCCCCGCAGCGCTGCTACGTGGACGGCTGCGGCACCCTGCCCCCCGACCTCCTGGCAGAGGTCATCACCTCGGCGCCGACGGGCGTGACCAGCGTGGACCTGCCGGTGGGCACGCCGGCGGCGAACGTGCCGCTGGTGCTCCCGGACCAGCAGCTCCTGCAGCTCTCGGTTCGCCGGGGCGCGGGACCCTACCCCGCCAGCGTGCAGCTCCTGGCCACCGGGGAGAGCGCACTCCTCCCCGGGGTGAACCGGACGGCGCAGACGGCGGGCGCGGCAGCGAGCGGGCTGTTCAGGGTGGGCCTCTCCACCGGGGTGTACACGGTGGTGGTGAGCCCGCTCGACCCGTCGGTGCCCCCGGCGCTGCGAACCCTGGTGGGCATGGACGCCGGGGTGACGCCGCTCACCGTCGATCTCCTCCCCGCGGCGCAGGTGCAGACGGTCACCGGAACGGTCCTCGCCGGGCCAGGGCAACCCGAGCCCGTGCCGCCGACGGTCCAGCTCCTCGCCCTGGACGGTCGCCCGCTGTCGGCGCGGAGCACCGCCGACGCCGCGGGCGGTTTCCAGCTCTCGTTCGGAGCCGGAACGCTGGGCGGGGGCGCCGTCCTCCAGGTCACGCCCGGCCCGGGGGCGCTGGGGGCGGTCGCCGCCTTCCCCGTCTCCGACCCGGCGCGCTTCGGCCAACCCTTCGTGGTGGGTGACACGGCGGCGCCAGTGCAGGTCTCGGGGCAGATCATCGGCCCGGAAGGCACGCCCGTCGCCGGGGCCAGCGTGTTCATCCAGGGGACGGTGGTCGGCGGCGGCTCGGGGAACGTGGGCCCATCGTTCTCCGATGGCGACGGCGGCTTCTCCATCCAGACGCTGCCCCAGGACGGGCCCGGGACGCTGCAGCTGTGGGTCATTCCCCCGCCGGGCTCGATCGCCGGACTCGTCCGGGTTCCGGTGGAGGTGCCGTCCGGGGCGCCGGTGGCCGGAACCTGGACCTGCCCGGCCCGCCCGGTGCTGGGTGGTGCGCTGCTCCTGCCGGATGCCGGGCCGCTGGTGGCCGCGGCGCTGCGTGCCGACCCGGTGCGTACGCTGGATGCGGTCACTCCCCTGCCCCCCAGTGGTGCCTCGAGCGAGACGGGCCAGGCCGGAACCTTCGCCGTGCGGCTGGATCCGGCCGTGTACCAGCTGGAGGTGCAGCCCGGCGCGTCGCTCCCCGTGCTGCGTCGGCTGGTGCGGGTGACCGCGTCGGGGACCCAGCTCGAGCCGATGACCGTTCCCACGGGGCGGACCCTCAGCGCGCGGGTGCTACGCGACGCCGGCGTGGTCGTGCCGCAGGCCCTGGTGCGGATCTACCAGCGGAGCGCGCTCGAGGACGGCACGGCGCGGGCGCTGCTCCTCGGCGAGGACGTCTCGGACGAGAGCGGGGTGGTGAGCATCCTCCTGCCGCAGCCGCCGTAGCCGACACGCGGTGTGGCGCGCCAGAGCCCAGGCTCACCGCTGGGCGCGGGCCTGGGCCATCATCCGGTGGAAGCGGTCCAGTGCCGGGCCGATCTCCCCGGAGTACTGAACCGCCGAGGTGGTGTAGAGGTCCTCGAGGTGCTCCAGCTGCCGGAAGAGCTCGGCGAGGTCGTGCCGCTCCGGGGCGTCCACCCCACAGCTGCGCTCGGCCTGGCGGAGCCGGTCCAGCCACTCCACCCGGAACGACATCCAGCTGGTGTCCGCCCGTGAGGCCGGGGCGATGGCGCTGAGCGCCCGGCGGTGGCCCTCCAGCTCGTCGAGGAGTGCGGAGGCGCGCTCGGTGCAGGCCTCGCGGCCCACGGTCGCGGTCCGGATCGGCTCCCGCCTCGGGCTCATCGCCTGCACCGAGCGGAAGACGCTGGCGGTGATGAGGATGCAGAAGAGCGACACCACGACCAGGTAGACGCCGAGGACCGCGACCCGGAACGGGCGGTACCGTGGGTCTCGCACGGGCGCGGGGCGGCTCACGGCGGCTCAGGGCTGGCGGGGCGGGGCGGCGGTCCCCGCAGGCGGCAGAAGGCCTGCCGAGGACTCCGCGGCAGTCTTGAACGTCGCCGGGCGAGTCCTGGGAGGCGTTGGGCCGGCATCGGTGGCCTGGGCAGCCGCCGGAGGGGTGACCGAGGCCGCGAGCGGCGGCGCAGCGTTGCCGGTCGGCCCGGTGGTGACCCCGGCGTCGCCCTCGGTGGCCGAGAGTGCGCGCTTGGCCGCCGAGAGCCGGGCCTTCAGCATCGGGGTGAACTGCGAGGCCGGGTACATCCCCAGCGCCTCGCGGGCGACCGCGGCGGCCTGCTCCGGCTTCCCGGTTTGCTCGTAGGCCTGGGCGAGCAAGGTCATCGCCCACTCGCGGTTCTTGCTCCGCCGGTCCTTCTCCACGAAGGTCTTGAGCGGGGCGATGGCCTGCTCGTACTTGCGCTGCTGGACCAGGGCGTTGCCGAGCATGAAGGACGCCTCGAGCTGCTCGGGCTCGGAGGGCTGCATCGCCAGGAAGCGCGAGAGGTCCTCGATGGCCGGCGCCCACTCGTTCCGGCGGAACGCGGCCCGGCCCCGCTCGAACGCCGTCTGGCCGAGCTCGCGCCGCAGCGCCGCGGCCCGATCCGTCAGCGCCTGGCGCTCGAGCGGATCGAGCTTGCTCTGATCCACCCTGGCGAGAGCGGTGATTCCCTCCAGCCGGCGCTCACCGGGCAGCTCGGTCATCATCCGGTAGGCCTCGGTCGCCGAACGGCGGGCGGTGGCGACGGCTGCCTGCTCCGCGCGCTCCTTCTCGATGGACTGGGTGAGCGTCTTCAGCTCCGCGACCGCCTTGTCCCGCTCGCCGTTGGCCGCGGAGGCCCGGACGCCGGAGAGCAGCAACGCCGCGGTGCCGGCCAGCAGCGCGAAGAGCGTGTAGGCCGCGGCCGAGGAGAGCATCTGCCGCCGCTCGAAGTCCTTCTGCCTCGCGCCGAACGCCTTCACCTCCGAGTGAAGGGTCTTCAGGAGGTTGTCGGTGCGGATGACGAGGTTTCGCCCCTCGATCACCTCGCGGCGGATGTCCGCCAGCTCTCGTTCCAGGTCCGTCGCCAACGTGTTCCTCGCCTCCAGCTCCGTGAGCGCACCGAACAGACCATCTCGGAGCCCGTATTCCAAGCGCCGCTCGCTCGGCCCCCTGGTCGGGCAAAGACTCAGGCCAGGTGCGAGAGCACTGAGCGCTCCTCCACCACCACCCGGCCGTGTCTCACCGGTGCACCGGGGTCCGTCGTGTCGAGCGCGGCGAGCAGCTGGCGGATCTCGTCGGCGGAGGGCTCCCGCCCCTCGGCCGCCGCGGCGCAGGCGAGCGCTGCACGCACCTCGGCTGCCCCTTGCCCACCCTCGAGCGCGGCGACCGCGGCCTCCACCAGCGACTCGGGCCGATGGCCGACCAGCGCGGGGGGAATCCCCACCAGGCGAAACGCCTCGGGTCCGAACGGCTCGACGACCACCCCCGCCTCGGCCAGCGCCTGGCGTCGGCTGGACAGGCGCGCCTCCATCGCCGGGGTTAGGGCGAGGGCCGCCCCCAGGAGCGGGGTCTCGACCGGCGCAGTGGCCTGCCGCTCCATCCGGTGGGCGAGGACGCGCTCGCGGGCGGCGTGCAGGTCGAGCACCACCAGCGAGCCGCCGGGACCCTCGCAGACCAGGGCCTTCCCCCGCAGCGTGCCCAGCGGCCGGAGCGAGCCGAAGTATCCCGGCGCGGGAGCGGCGTTGCGGTCGGGCAGCGCTTCCCCGAGGGCAGCCGCCCGGTCCTGGACAGCGGGGAGCGGCAGCGGCGCTGCGGAGGCGCGGGAGAGGAAACGCTCCACGGCCGCGGCATAGTCGACCGAGGGGCGGTCCGGTCTCGACGGGCTGCTGGACAGCGAGGCCCGGAGCACGGCACGGGCAATGGCTGCCTGCACGGCGTCGGTCACCTCGGCGGCGTCGGCGAAGCGCACCTCCAGCTTCTGGGGGTGCACGTTCACGTCGACGCGCGACGGCTCGACCTCCACGAACAGCACCCCCACCGGCTGCCGTCCGGCCGGGAGCGACGGCGCGAGCCCGCGGTGAACCGCGAAGTGGAGCGTGCGGTCGCGCACGTGGCGACCGTTGACGAAGACGTAGAGCGAGCGCGCGGTGGAGAGGCTGAACTCCGGCGAGGCGATGACCCCGTGGACCCCCAGACCCAGCCTTCGCTCCTCCACCGGGAGGAGGAAGGGAGCGACCTCCGGCCCCAGCGCAGCGGTGATGCGCTCCTGGAGGTCACCCGGGCTCGGCGAGAGCACCCGCATCGTCCGCCCCTCGTGCTCGAGGCGGAAGGCGACCTCGGGGTGGGCGAGCGCCAGGCGCAGCACCGCCTCCTCGACGTGCTTCAGCTCGGTCTCGGCGCGGCGGAGGAACTTCCGGCGGGCGGGGACGGCGCCGAACAGGTCCTCCACCCGGACCTGCGTGCCGGGCCGTGCGGCCGCAGGAGAGACGACGCTCTCCCCGTCTTCCACGCGGACCTCGGTGCCCTCGGCCGCACCGTGGAGGGCGGAGCGCAGCACCAGCCGGGAGACCGAGGCGATGGCCGCGAGCGCCTCGCCGCGGAAGCCGAGGGTCCGAATGGCCAGGAGGTCGTCGGCCGTCCGGAGCTTGCTGGTGGCGTGGCGGCGAACGCTCAGGATCGCGTCCTCGCGGGACATACCGGACCCGTCGTCGGTCACCGCGATCAGCCGGGTCCCACCCGCCTCGATGGCGACATGGACCGAGCGAGCCCCGGCGTCGAGCGCGTTCTCCCCCAGCTCCTTGACCACCGAGGCCGGGCGCTCGACCACCTCGCCGGCGGCGATCTGGTCGATGAGCGCGTCGCTGAGCACGGCGATGGTGGCCACGTCGCTCGGGGAGGATATCCCGCTCTCCCTCCCACCGGGCCGGCGACCGTCCGCGGGGCTCATCCCTTCCCCTGGCGGCTCCGACGGGGTACATGCCCCCCGGGGATGGGGCAAGAGCGCGGCAGTTCTCTGCGGGTCGCGATCACCGGCCCCACCAGCGAGTTCGGAGCGGTGCTCCTGCCGAAGCTGCTCGCCGAGCCCCGCATCGAGCAGCTGCTGACCTTCGGCCCCAGGCCGGTGAGCGGCGCCCGGCTGGTGCACCACCGCGTGGACCTGACCCGGTGGGACGTGGAGTCCGAGCTGGAGGGCGCGCTCTCCGCTGCACCGGTGGACGTGCTGTACCACCTCGCCTTCCTGCATGGGCGGACGCGCGGCGCGGCCTTCGCCCACGAGCTGGAGGTCATCGGCACGCTTCACACCCTGGCGGCGGCGGTGCGCGCCGGCGTGCGCCACGTGGTGGTCCCCTCGACCACCGCCGTCTATGGTGCCCGTGCCGGCAATCCGGTGCTCCTCGGCGAGGATGCGCCGCTGCACGGCTGCCCCGGGAGCCGCTTCGTCACCGATCGGGTGGAGGTCGAGCGCCAGCTGATGGCCTTTCGCAGGGATCACCCCGGGGTGGGGCTCACCGTGTTCCGCTTCGCTCCGGTGCTCGGTCCGACCGTGGACAATCCTGCCACCCGCTACTTTCGCCGACCGCTGGTGCCGACCCTGCTCGGGTTCGACCCGCTCTGGCAGGCGATCCACGAGGAGGACGCGCGCGAGCTCCTCCTCCGGGTGCTCGACGGTCCAGTGAGTGGGACGTTCAACGTGGTCGGCGACGACGTGCTCCCCCTCTCGTCCATCATCCGACTCGCCGGGACCAGGCCGCTGCCGCTGCCTCCGCCTTTGGCTCGGGCGACGCTGCGGGCCCTGAACTCCGCCGGAATCACTGCGACGCCCGGCGCGCTCCTCGACTACCTTCACTACTCCTGGGTGGCGGACGGGACCCGGGCGCGCACCACGCTCGCCTTCCGGCCCCGCTTCGGGACGCGCGAGGCCGCGGCCTCGGTGAGGAGCTGACGAGCGATGGGCAGCAGGCGCGTTCTGGGGAACGACCCCTTCCAGCGTGGCGCGGCGGAGCGGACCCCGGCCACCTCCCCCGCCTCCGACGTGCCCGAGCAGCCATCGGCCGCTAGCCCGCGCGGGACGGGGGCGTCGACGGAGCGCAACGCCGGGTCGGCTGCGAAGCGGCCCACGCCTTCGAGGCGCCCTGCAGCCCGCCCGAGGAAGAGTCCGCCGCGTGCCGAGCCGAGCCCGGCGCCGGGCCCCGTGCCTGCATCCGGCGCGCCCGCCGTGGCTGCGGCCCCCCCACCTCCCGCCCCGCCAGCGCCGCCCCCGCTCGAACCGGGGGCCCCGACCCTGACCTGGACTCCCGCGGAGGCACCGCCGCGGGAGCTCGACCGCGCCGCGGAGGGGACGGAGGCCGCCGTCACACCCGCCACGGCCTCGCTGTTCGAGGTGCTCCGCGAGGCTCCCGGGGTGCTGGCCGAGGCCTGGTCGGCCCTCGAGGCCGCACTGCGCGCCATCCGGGCCGGGCTGGGGACCGCGGGCGGTGAGCAGCTCGACGTGTACGGCCGTGACGCCCGGCTGAGCGAGGCGGTCGCGCCCTTGCTCGACTTCCTCTACAGCCGCTGGTTCCGGGTGGAGGTGGAGGGAGCGTCGCACGTCCCTGCCGGCGGCGCGCTGCTCGTCGCCAATCACGCCGGGGCGCTGCCGCTCGACGGACCGATGCTGCACGAGGCGCTCCGGCGGGAGCGGCCCGAGCTCCCCGAGGCGCGCTGGCTCGCCGAGGACCAGGTCTTCTACGCCCCGCTGCTGGGGACGCTGTTCAACCGGCTCGGGGCGGTGCGGGCTTCCCCGGACAGCGCCACCCGTCTGCTCGCCGAGGGCCGGCCGGTCCTCATCTTCCCCGAGGGCATCCAGGGGATCGGCAAGCCGTTCCGCGACCGGTACCGGCTGCAACGCTTCGGGCGGGGGGGGTTCGTCAAGCTCGCGCTCCGGACCCGCCGGCCCATCCTCCCGGTGGCGATCATGGGCGCCGAGGAGACGCTGCCACTTCTGGGGAAGCTCCCGGGCGGGCTCCTCGGCGTGCCCTACCTCCCGGTCACTCCGCTCGGCCCGCTCCCGCTCCCGGCCAAGTGGCGCATCCGCATCGGTGAGCCCATCGCGGTGCCGCCGGGGGCGACGGAGACCGACCTCTCGGTGGTCGAGTCCCTGGTGGACGCGACCCGGAACACCATCGAGCACATGCTGCGCGCGCTGCTCGGGGCGCGCGGCGGCGTCTTCCTCGGCTAACCTCTGCTGTCCGTGGCCTACCGGGAACCGACCTCGCTCGCAGCGCTCCTCCCCGACGTGCTGGGGAGGCTGGTGCGCGAAGGACGGAATGCCGCCGCGCTGGGCACCCTCTGGCCGCGGATCCAGGGGACGGTGATCGGCGCCCAGAGCCGACCGGTGGAGCTGGTGGACGGCGTGCTCCGGGTCGAGGTGCGCGGCGCCACCTGGCGGGCGACGCTCGAGGCGCAGGAGGCCGTCCTCTGCGCGCGCTGGAACGCCGCGGTGGCCACCGCTCCGGTCCGTCGCATCGAGTTCCGCCTCGCCCCGTGAGACTCCTGCTCTCCCTGGTGCTGCTCGCCGCGCCCGGCCCGGGGGGGCCCCCGCCGCCGGCCGCTGACCTCGCCGAGGCCGAGACCCGGGCGCTGCTCCACGTCCGCCAGACCTTCGAGCGCATCGGTCGCTCCTCGCCGGTGAGCGACCCGGCGCTGACCCAGGCCGCGAAGATGCTGGCCCGCGAGGCGCTCCTCTCCACCGCAGAGGCGTCGAGCGGTTCGCGCATCGGCCTGGCGGTCTCCGAGTCCGGCGGCTGGGATCCCAACCCCCGGCTGGTGCTCATCCGCAGCTGGCCCACCCAGACGACGCTCCAGGCCTTCCTCCAGCGGACCGACTTCACCTCCGAGCCCGCCACCCATGCCGGGCTGGCGCTGGTGGCCGACGACGACCATACCGTGCTCGCGCTGCTCCTGGCCGATCGGAAGGCGATGGTGCAGCCCTTCCCGCGGAAGGTGGAGCGGGCGCCCTCTCGACAGCGGCTGTGCTTCGAGCTGCGCTCACCGCTCGCCCGGCCCTCGGTGTTCGTCACCCGGCCCTCCGGCGCCGTGGACCGGCTGACGGACGTCTCCGGGCGCGGGCCGAGCCACTGCGCGGCGGTGGCCTTCGGGGTGAACGGCCGGCACGCGCTCGAGGTCCTGGGCGAGGGCGCCGAGGGACCGGAGGTCGCGGCGATGTTCTCGGTGGACGTCGGGCCCACTGTCCCCGCTGCCTCGACGGTCGCGCCGCAAGGACCCGAGCCCGCCTCACCGGCCGACGCGCGGGCTCGGCTCCTCGGCCGGGTGAACGCCCTGCGCCGGGCCGCGGGCGTGCCGGCGGTCCAGGCGGATCCACGGCTGGATGCGGTGGCGCAGACCTACGCCGACCGGATGGCCGCCCAGCGCTTCTTCGCCCACGTGTCGCCCGACGGGGACGCGCTCCCGGACCGGCTGGAGCAAGCCGGTTACGCCTACCAGGCCTCGGGCGAGAACCTGGGGATGGCCTCGGGACCGCTGGCGGCGCACGCCGCCATCGAGGAGAGCCCCGGGCACCGGAAGAACCTGCTCGACCCGACCTTCGAGCGGGTGGGGTTCGGACTGGCCCGGCAGGCCCGCGACGGCGGTTCCGAGGTCTTGCTGGTCGAGCTGCTGGCAACGCCGGCCAGGTCCGGCGGAGATCCGGTGGCGAGCGCCTACGCCCGGCTCACCGCCGAGCGGGCGGCGCTCAAGCTTCCGGCGCTGCAGCGGAATGCGGCGCTCGAGGACATCGCCCTCCGTCAGGCCCGGGCGGCGCTGACCCGTGACGACCCGAGGGCCCCGGAGATCGACAGCCAGGTCTTCGGGGCGCTCTCGGAGGCACGGACGGCCTCGGCGGACCTCTACGTGGCCCGCGATCTCTCGGCGCTCCCGCCGTCGCGAGGGCTCCGGGACGCGCGCTACTCCCTGGTGGGCATCGGCGCGGTACGCGGCGACTCGCCCACCTACGGGAAGGGGCGCTACTGGGTGGTGGTCATCTACGCCGGGCAGTGAGCCTGGGCTAGATGGCCCGGCGCTGGGTGGCGTACGCCTCGATGCCGAGCGCGGGCGCCGCCACCGTGGCGTAGAGCGGGCACTTCAAGCAGGTGAAGCTCTGCCACCCCCGCCGTACCGCCTCGTCCAGACAGTGGTCGTAGTGGGCGCAGTTCAGGTTGCGATGCACCTCGACGCCAGCACGCTTGGGACCTGCCTCAGGGTTGATCGTCTGAGGCAGGTCGGTCGGGCACGGTTTCATCGGCGAGTCTCCGCGAAGACGTCGAGATGGGCCTGGAGGGGGCGTGCAGGACGCGAACGGTTCTGACCGGTGCTGGAAATCTTCCCCTCGCCTCTCCGGGCCGTACCCGGAGTCCGCGGTGGTTTATGCGGTGCCACATTCCGATGTCAAACCAGGGTGGGCGCGGTGCTCGCACCCCATCGGTCGCCGGCGCGCAATCCCGCGAACCCACGAGGGGGACAAGGTCGGCGGGGCGTGAGAGCATGCGCCTCACCTCATGGTGCCCGCTTCTGCTGGTCCCCGGACGCGCCCGCGTGGGCGTGCCCGCCGGCTCCTCCATGCCGGGCGGTGCCTTGTCCTTTGGGTCAGCATGGCTTGCGCGGCGGCCCGGGGGCAGTCCGAGCGGCTGCTCGAGGCGACGCGGCTCCAGCGGGCGTCGGCCCTGGAGATGGCCCAGGCGGAGCTGGCGACCTGCACCCGCAAGGGGTGTGCCCAGGCGCCGCAGCTGTCGCTCCTGGTGGGCTCGCTGCTGCTCTCCCGGGGGGAGCCCCGCGAGGCGCTGGCCCAGCTCCGGAGGCATCCGGCGTCAGCGCTGCTCGCCCCCTACCGGAGCTTCGCCATCGGGCAGGCGCTCTTCTACGTCCGGGACTTCCGCGCGGCTGCACAGGCGTTCTCCGAGGCCATCACCGCGCCAGGGGTGGTGTCGAACCGTGCGGTCGCAAGGGCCGGTGAGGCCCTGCTGCGCGCCGGAGAGCCGGGGCAGGCCCTCCCGTTGCTCGAGCGAGCCCTGGGCGCGCTGGGAGGCCCGGAGCTGCTCTCCGCCCGCTCGGAGGCCCGGGCAGCGCTGGGCGACCTGGCCGGGGCCCAGGTGGACCTGCACACCCTGATGGTGCGCTACCCGCGCGCCCAGGCGGCGATGGATGCCGACGCGGAGCTCCGGGGCAGCTCCGCCCCGGCGGTGGCGCTCACCCTGGACGAGCGGCTGCAGCGCACGCGGGTCTTCCTCGACGCCGGCGACGCGAAGCTGGCGCTGGCCGAGCTGGACCGGAGCGAGACCAACGGGCTGGTGCGCGATCCCGGGGCGCGGGCCCAGGTGGCGCTCCTCCGGGCCCAGGCGTTCTTCGCCCTGAACCGGGTGGAGGACGCCGAGGAGGCGCTCGGGGTGGCCGCGGCGGGCCCCCCGGCGACGGCGGCCGAGGCGATGCTGGTGCGGGCCCGGCGTCTGTTGAAGCTCGACGAGCACGCCCGGGCCATCGAGCGGCTCCAGGAGATCTCGAAGAAGTTCGCGGGCGAGCCGGCCGCGGAGGAGGCGGATTACTTCCTTGGCTGGCTGGCGCTCCAGGAGGGGAAGCTCCAGGCGGCGGCGGACGCGCTGGAGAGCTTTGAGCGGAAGCACCCCGAGTCGCGCCGCCGCGACGAGGCCTGCTTCTTCCGCGCCCTGGCGCAGGTCCGCAACGGCAGCTGGGCCGAGGCGGACCGGGCGCTGCGCGAGCTCCAGGACCGGTATCCCCGGAGCGGGCTGGTGCCCCAGGCGAAGTACTGGCGGGTGCGGGTGAAGCATCTGGCCGGGGGCAAGCCGGTCGACGAGTACCAGGACATCCTGAAGCTGTACCCGCAGACGTTCTACGGGCTGCTGGCGCAGGAGCGGCTCCGGGAGCTGGGGGCCAAGCCCGAGCCCATCTTCACCGAGCGCCCGCACCTGTCGACGAAGGTGGCGGCGGCGCCGGAGCTGGCGCTCCCCCGGGCGCTGGCCAGCGCAGGCCTCTGGCGCGAGTCCGCCGAGGAGCTGCGCGCTCGGCTGGGCGCGGTGCACACGCCCGAGGTCGCCCTCCGGGTCGGGACGGCGCTGGCACGGGTGGGCGAGGCCTGGGCGGCCTACCACCTGGCGAACCGGCTGCTGTGGGGCAAGGCCTACGCGCAGAAGGACCCGGCGGCGCTGGCCCTGCTCTATCCGCGGCCATACGTGAGCCACGTGGACGAGACGGCCCGGGCCCAGGGCGTCCACGCCTCGCTGCTGTACGCCATCATGCGTCGTGAGAGCGCGTTCCAGCCAGATCGCCTGTCCGCGGCTCGGGCGCGGGGACTGATGCAGCTGATGGCCCGGACGGCGAGCGCCATCGCCCGGGAGCTGCAGCGCGACCCACCCGAGCCGGACGAGCTCTACCGTCCGGAGCTGAACCTGGACCTGTCCGCCTGGTACGTGGGGCAGCTGGCGAAGCGGTTCGTTCACCCGGTGCTGATCGCCGCGGCGTACAACGCGGGCCCGACGGTGACCCTCAAGTGGACCAGCGAGCTCGGCTCGATGCCGGTGGACCTCTTCGTCGAGTCGGTGCCCTTCAAGGAGACCCGGGCCTACGTGAAGCAGGTGGTCGCCGACGACTACCTCTACCAGGCGTTCTACGCCGGCGCGGAGGTGCGGCGGCTGGCGATGACGCTGCCGAAGCCGGCGTCGAGCGGGATCGAGTTCTAGGATCGGTCCCGCCCGCGGGGGCGCCTTCCTCGCTGGCCGGGCGGCAGGAAATCGGCTCCGGAAGGCCAGGGACCTCGAACCGGAACACGTCCGGCCGGGCGTAGTGGCCGGCGGCGTCGAAGTCGAGCCGCGCGCGGACGACCTCTCGGAGGTCGAGGCGAGCGCGCAGGATCCGCTCCTCGTCCCAGACCGGTCCGGCGACGACGTCCCCCAGCGGCGAGACGATGACGCTCCCTCCGCGGCAGAGCACGTCGGGCAGCGCCTGGATCTCCGGATGGGCGAGCAGATCCGCCGGGTAATCGCCCTTCGTGGTGACCTGGTTGCAGCCGAGCACGAACGCGCGCCCCTCGACCGCGACGTGGACCATGGTCGCCTGCCAGGCTGGGCGAGCGTCGGCGGTCGGGGCGAGATGGACGGTCACTCCCATCCGCTGGAGGGCGGCACGCGCCAGCGGCATGTAGTTCTCCCAGCAGATGAGCCCACCGACGCGGCCGAACGGCGTGTCGAGGACGGTGAGGCCCGACGCATCTCCCTCCCCCCAGACCAGACGCTCCGAGGCGGTGGGCTTGAGCTTCCGATGCCGGCCCAGGAGCGTCCCGTCGGGCCCGAAGTAGAGCAGCGCGCAGTAGAGCGTTCCGGGGTGACCCGCCTCGCGCTCCACCACGCCCACGGCGACGAAGGCCTTCGCCCTCCGGGCGGCGGCGCCGAGCCGCTCGATGCCCGGGCCAGGCACCTCGAGGGCGCCCTCGTGGTACCGGGCGAAGAGATTCCTCCCCTCTCTGGTCCGGCTTCCCACCACCGCGCCGAAGGAGAGCCCTCGGGGGTAACCGCCGACGAAGGCCTCGGGCAGGACGACGAGCCGGGCTCCCGACGCCCCCGCCTCGACGATGAGGCGACATGCCTTCTCCATTCCACTCACGGCATCGAAGAGCGGTGCTGACGCCTGCACCACCGCGACCTCGAGGAACTGCTCCGGTCTCATGGGCCCTCCGGGTCGGGGCGGAGTATCGCTCGGATGCCAGCAGTCGCGCCGCCGAGGGAGGCTCTCGGGGGCAACTCCCCTCCGGGGGGCCCGGGCCTGCGTCCGGCGTGCAAGAGCGGGCCACCCGGCCGGGCGTCCGTCCGGACGCCATGCTCGAGCACCACCTGTCCGCCAACCACGACCAGGTCGAAGCCGAGCGGGTAGGCCCTGGGGACCTCGAAGGTGGCGGTGTCGATGACCGTCGCCGGGTCGAACACCACGAGATCGGCGAGCGCTCCGGGCCGCACCACGCCGAGGTCCGGGAGCCCGAGCCGGTGTGCCGGGAGCGAGGTCATCTTCCGGACCGCCTCCTCGAGCGTGAGCAGCCGCTGCTGGCGCACGTAGCGGCCCAGGATCCGGGCGGTGGTGCCGAAGCCGCGCGGGTGGTCGAACCCGGTCGCCAGGGGCCCATCGACCGCCCCCGCGCCGGCGTCCACGCCGACGGCGGTCCACGGCTGCTCCAGGGCGAGACGAAGGTCCTCCTCGGAGCCGAACTCGCGAAGAACGGATGTGCTCGCGCGATCCCGCAGGACGATCTCCACCAGCGCTGCGGCGGGAGTCATCCCGAGTTCCCGGGCGACGGCGGCGAGCGTCTTGCCGGTGAAAGCGTCGATGCGTCCGGTGTCGCTCCCCCCGATCCGGATCCGCTCGGGTTCTCCCCGGATCCACCGGGCCTGGATGTCCTGCTCGGCTCGCCGCCGCTGAACGGGGTCGCGGAGCCGGGACAGCGTCGCCTCCAGTCCACCGTCCGAGGCCCAGCCGGGGAGGTCGGACGAGAGCCGGTTCGCCGCCACGAGGTAGGGATAGACGTTCGCCGAGACGTCGAGCCCCGCCGCCCGCGCGCGCTCGATGTGGGCGACCACCTCCTTCATGCGCCCCCAGTTCCGCTGACCCCATACCTTGAGATGCCAGATCTCGACCGGTACGTGCGCCCGGCGGCCGATCTCGATCGCCTCGTCCACCGCGGCGACCACGTCGTCGTCCTCGTTGCGCACGTGCGTGGCGTAGAACCCGCCGCTGCGTCCCGCGACTTCGGCCAGGGCCAGCAGCTCATCGGTCGTCGCGTGGCGGCTCACCGGGTACGGGAGCGCCGATCCGACGCCGAAGGCGCCCTGGCGCATGCCGGACTCCACCTCGGCCCGCATTCGCTGCAGCTGCTCGGCGGAAGGCTGGACGTTGCCCCGGCCGAGCACCGTCGCCCGGACCGACTTGGCGCCGACCAGCGTGGCCACCCGGATGGCCGGAGGCGTTCGCCGGAGTCGGGTCCAGTACCCGTCGAGCGTCGTCCAGTCCACCGTGAGGTGGTAGCGCTGGAAGGCCTCGTGCCACTCCTCGAGAGCCCCTGGGTCGACGGGGGCGACCGACTCTCCCTCGCCGTCCAGGGCGGTGGTGATGCCCTGCCGGATCTTCGCCTCGGCCCGAGGGTCGATGAGCACCGAGAAAGCGGACTGGTCCAGCAGGTCGATGAACCCCGGAGTGACCACTCGTCCCGTGACGTCGATGCGTCGCCGCGACGGCGCTCCCGTCAGATCACCCACCGCGGCAAGCCGATCACCCCGGACGCCCACGTCGGCGCGGAGGCGTGGAGCCCCGGTCCCGTCGATGACCTCGCCGTGCTCGAGAACCAGGTCGAAGGGCTCGGCACTCTGCCCGCGACCGGCGCAGGCGCCGAGCACGCAGGCAACCGCGAGGAGAGAGCGTCTCACCCCAGCAATCCTCGCATGGGCAAACGCCTTCCCTCCGTCCGCGATCGCGGACCCCGGTCACCCGACCGAGCCGGGCGGTCTGGGCTGCAAACCGGAAGGGAGCGGGCGGGGGGGGCATCGGCGCGTCCAGCGCACGAACTCGGGTCGGGACGCCCCCCGTGGGTCGCCCGCGGCCGGCCAAATCCGAGTCAATCTGGAGCGCCGGGGAGCTCGCGCAGGCCGGTCGTGCTCGCACTCTGCAGCCGAGCCCGGTCGAGACGCCGTCTGCCCGGGGCGGCAGTTCCTGCCTCCTCCAGGCGCATCCGCTGTCCCGTCATGGGCGTCGAAGGCGCGCATAGGCCACGGCGATCTCCCCCGCCACCCGTGCGTTCCTCGCCAGCAGCGCCACGTTGGCCCGGAGCGTCCTCCCCCCGGTCGCCTCGACGAGCCGGGCCAGCAGAAAGGGCGTCACCGCCTTCCCCGTGACCCCCTGCCGCTTCGCCTCGGCCTCTGCCGCCGCCAGCGCCCGCTCCAACTCGTCTCGGTCGAGGGCCACCTCCGGCGGCGGGGGCACGGTGAGGACGATGGCCTGCTTCAACCCGAGCCGGTCCCGCTGGGCATGCAGGGCCTCGGCGGCGAGCTGCGGGGTGTCGGCCCGGTGCTCGAGCCGCAGGCCGGACCGGTCCGCGTAGAACGCCGGGAACTCGCTGCTTCCAAAGCCGAGGACCGGCACCCCGAGCGCCTCCAGCGCCTCGAGGGTCCGTGGCAGGTCCAGCACGCTCTTCGCCCCGGTGCAGACGACCATCCCCGGATAGCGCGCGAGCGCGCCCAGATCCGCGGAGATGTCTCCCGCATCCCCCCGGTGCACGCCTCCGATGCCGCCGGTGGCGAAGAGGGGCAGCCCGCACCCGGCCGCCACCGCGCAGGTGGCGCTCACCGTGGTTCCTCCGGTGGCCTTCTGGAGCACCGCCGAGGCGAGCTCCCCCACCCCGATCTTCCACCGCGGCTCCGGACCGGTCGCCAGCCGCCGGACCTCGTCCGCCGAGAGGCCGCAGCGGACGACGCCGTCGACCATCGCCACCACCGCGGGCACCGCGCCCGCCCACCGGACGGCCTCCTCGCAGGCCCGCGCCGCCTCGAGGTTGACCGGGTGGGGCAGCCCCTGGGCGATGACCGAGGACTCGAGCACCACGACCGGAGCGCCGTCCGCCCGGGCCCGGGCGACCTCCTCGGAGAGCTGGACCTCCATCACATCGGCCGCTCGGCGAGGAGCACGCCCTGCATCTCCTCCTCGTCGAGGGGACGTCCGTCCCGACCCATGGCCACCGCGTTCACCGCGTCCTCCTCGATCTCCACCGCGGCACCCTTCCGCCACTCGGTGGTCTGGGCGGCACCGTCCACCAGCTTCCCGGTGATCCGCCCCTCCTCCCAGGCCAGCACCTCGAGCCAGAGGTTCTCCTGGACCGCCTCCCCGTCGGGGTGGGTCTCGAACGGCGCGCGGACCAGGAAGGTGAGCGGCTCCATGAGCCCCCGGCGATGGAAGCGCGCCTTGAACGCCGGCCTCAGCCGGGACGCCTGCGAAGCCAGCGCCTCCGCACGGGTGGGGTCCTCCTGCTCGAACCGGCTCCGGTACGGCCGGAGGAGCTCGGAGGTGGTGTGCCGCCCCTCGGGAGAGACCACGGTCCAGTACTCGCCCTCGTGCTCCTCGAAGGTCTCCATCGGGACCCCGAGCATCCCGTGCCGGGCCTCCTCCGAGGACACCAGCATGAAGCCCTCCCCGTTGCTGGTCTCCATCGGCGTCCGCGGCACCGGGCCCTCGCCGAACGCGAGGTCGGTGCACAGCTCGTGGAGGAAGCTCTCCGCGGGGAGCAGGTCGGCCTCGGAGAGATGGAAGATCTCCACGTCCCGCTGGCCGAACTTGGCCATCCCGTGCGAGTGCACCCAGAGCGGCGCATCGCCCGGGGCGGCCTCCACCGCGTGGAGGTTCACGTGGTCGCGGATGTCGAAGTCCAGCTCGGTGATCTCCCGGACGTCGTCCTCCTCGTGGAGCTTGAAGGCGCTGGCGTCGAGGAGCACGCCCTCCCGCCGCTCGAGCAGGCCGCGCACACACCACAGCGCCTCGAAGACCCCCACCGTGGGCTGGCTCCCCGAGGGCGTCTCGTACCCCACGCGGTACAGCCCCCTGGCCCGGCGGAGGCGGGCGTGGGCGGCCTCGCTTCCGGTCAGCAGCTCGGGCGTCCAGCCCAGCGGGGACTCCAGCGCCTCGAAGCGGACGGCGATGTCGGCCTCGGCCGACCGCAGCCGGAAGCTCCCCGGGGTCTCGTCCAGCTCCACCGTGACATCGTCCGTCTCGAACGCCTCCCCGATGGCATCCGGGCCGAGCGCCTCGGCGTCCTCGGTGGCGACGATGTAGACCTCCTTCACGGCGCGGGGACTCCCTTCGGTGGGTGGAACACGCTGGGGACGACTACAGCACCGGCGAGGCTGCCCGGACAGAGCAGGCCGGCGGATTGGTCTCGTGTAGACTCACCCCCGGCCGCATGCGACCACCCGGACGGAACTTGCCGCCCCACCAAGCTGCGCTGCTCGCCGGACGGACGGTGAGCGCCACCCGCAGCGAGCCCTTGCCGCTGGACGAGGACGGGCTGCCGATCCAGACCCGGATTCGCTCCGAGGCGGAGAGCACCGCCCTCAACGTGGTGGCCATCCTCCAGGAGACCTGGGAGGACTTCCGCAACGCGGACCGGTACTTCAAGGTCAAGGCGGCCATCCTCGGCGCCTGGGCGGTGCTGAGCCTGGCCGGGGTCTTCGTGGCCTGCCCCGGCGCCCCGACGCTCACCGGTCCGAGCACCTCGCTCGGGGCCCGGCTGATCATGGGCGAGGAGCCCGAGCATCCGGCCTACGTCCTCTCCAACGAGAGCGACCGGGCCTGGGAAGAGGTGGTGGTGGTGGTGAACCACAGCTACCGGGCGGCGATCAGTCATGTGGAGCCCCGCGCCTTCGTGACCATCACCCCCAAGCAGCTCATGGGCGACAACGGGAAGCTCGCGCCCTTCAACCTCAAGGCGACCGACATCGAGCTACACACCCGGAAGGGAAGCGTCCTGCTGCTCAAGGAGGGCCGGCCCCAGTGAGCGAGGTGCTCGAGCCGATGGTCCACCTGCTCGCGCTCCGCTGCACCCCGGTCACCGCGTTCGACGGCTTCGCCCGCCGCGCCGCCTGACGCCGCCCTATTCCTTCTTCTCGGGCTCGGGCTTGGCCGGGCGGTCCACCAGCTCCAGCAAGGCCATCTCCGCCGCGTCGCCTGTCCGGAAGCCCAGGCGGACGATGCGGGTGTAGCCGCCGGGGCGGGAGGCGTAGCGGTCCTTGAGTTCGCTGAAGACCTTCTGGAGCACGACGCGGCTGCGCACGGTGCGCTCCGCGAGCCGGACGTTGGCCAGGCCCCCCCGCTTGCCGAGGGTGATGATTCGCTCGGCCAGCCGCCGGGCCTCCTTGGCCTTGGGCACGGTGGTCTTGATCGCCTCGTGCTCGAGCAGCGAGGTGACCATGTTGTCCAGCATCGCCAGCCGGTGGCTGGTGGTCTTCTGCAGCTTCCTCTGTCCGACGCGGTGCCGCATCGTTCCGTCCTTTCCCGGGCCGTGTCAGGTACCCGGGCCGAAAGGGCCCCTGCAGCCGAGGGAGGAGCCCGTTGAACCGCTTCTCAGGCCTTGGGCTCGCTCGAGGCGGCGACGGCGCCTGGCTTCTGCGGCCAGTTGTCGAGCTTCATTCCCAGGGAAAGCCCCATCTCGGCGAGGATCTCCTTGATCTCCTTCAGCGACTTGCGGCCGAAGTTCTTGGTCTTCAGCATCTCCGCCTCGGTGCGCTGGACCAGATCACCGATGGTCTTGATGTTCGCCTGCTGCAGGCAGTTGGCGCTGCGGACGCTCAGCTCGAGCTCGTCCACGGACCGGAAGAGGTTCTCGTTGAGCTTCGCCTCCTCCTTGGGCGCCTCGGCGATGACCGGCTCCTCGGTCTCGTCGAAGTTGATGAAGACGGTGAGCTGCTCCTTGATGATCTTCGCCGCGTAGGCCAACGCGTCCTGGGGGGTGACCGACCCGTCGGTCCACACCTCGAGGGAGAGCTTGTCGTAGTCGGTGACCTGGCCCACCCGGGCGTTGGTGACCTGGTAGTTGACCTTGCGGATCGGCGAGAACAGCGCGTCGATGGGAATGGTGCCGATCGGATCGCCGGGGTTCTTGTTGTTGATCGCTGGCACGTAGCCGCGCCCACGGCGGCAGGTCATCTCCATCCGCAGCTTCCCACCCTCGGAGAGGGTGCAGATGTGGTGGCCGGGATTGAGGATCTCCACCTGGTCGTCGGCGATGATGTCTCCCGCCTTGACCTCCTTCGGGCCCTCCACCTCGATGCGGAGCGTCTTCTGCTCGTTGGTGTGCATCCGGAGCAGGACTTCCTTGAGGTTGAGCACGATGTCGGTGACGTCCTCGGTCACCTCGGGCACGGTGGTGAACTCGTGCTCCACTCCCTCGATCTTCACCGAGGTGACGGCCGCGCCCTGGAGCGAGCTCAGCAGCACCCGCCGGAGCGAGTTGCCCAGGGTGGTGCCGAAGCCGCGCTCCAGCGGCTCGGCCACGAACTTGCCGTAGGTCTGGGAGAGGGATTCGGCGTCGATCTCCATCCGCCGGGGCTTGATGAGATCGCGCCAGTTCTTCGCGTTGAACGCTTCAGCCATGACTGCTTCCTTCTTTCCTTCGGAACCCTGCGCCACCAACGTACCCGTCCGGATGACGGGAGGACGCGTTCCGTCACTGCCACTGCCGACTGCCTACTTGCTGTAGAGCTCGACGATCAGCTGCTCCTGGATGGGCATGGTGAGGTCCTCGCGGTTGGGGACGCTCTTCACCGTGCCCTTCATCGCCTTCTTGTCCAGATCGATCCACTGGGGGACGCCACGGCGGTCCACCGTCTCCAGCGCCTCGGCGATGCGGATCATCTTCCGGCTCTTCTCCGCCACCTCGATGACGGTACCGGGCTTCACCTCGAAGGAGGGGATGTTCACCCGCTTGCCGCTGACCGTGAAGTGACCGTGCCGCACCAGCTGCCGGGCCTCGGCCCGGGTGTCGGCGAAGCCCATCCGGAACACCACGTTGTCCAGGCGCAGCTCCAGCAGCTGGAGCAGGGTCTCACCGGTCTTGCCCTTGGCGTGGGCGGCCCGGTGGAACGAGCCGCGGAACTGGGACTCCAGCAGCCCGTACATCCGCTTGACCTTCTGCTTCTCACGGAGCTGGGTGCCGTAGCCGCTGAACTTCACCCGGCCCTGGCCGTGCTGGCCCGGGGGGTACGGGCGGCGCTCGATGGCGCACTTGTCGGTGTAGCAGCGGTCCCCCTTCAGGTACATCTTGAGGTTTTCGCGGCGGCAGATGCGGCAGGCGCTGGCGGTGTAACGGGCCAAAGTGGGTGTCTCCTGGAGGTGGTCTAGACGCGGCGGCGCTTGGGCTGCCGGCATCCGTTGTGCGGAATGGGGGTCACGTCGCGGATCAGGGAGATCTTCAGCCCGGCGGCGGCCAGCGCGCGCAGCGCCGACTCGCGGCCAGCGCCCGGGCCCTTCACCATCACCGTCACGTTCTTCAGGCCGTGCTCCATGGCCTTGGCTGCGGCGTCACCGGCCGCCACCTGCGCGGCGAAGGGGGTCGACTTCCGGCTGCCCTTGAAGCCACGGGCGCCGGCGGAGGACCAGGAGATGACGTTTCCCGAGACGTCGCAGATGGTGATGATGGTGTTGTTGAAGGTGCTCTGGATGTGCACCACGCCGTTGAGGATGTTCTTCTTGCCCTTGCGCTTGATCCGCTTCTCGGCGGCTGCGGGCACGGCGCCGGCGGGTGCGGCGTCGGCAGGGGAGGCGGCGGGGGGCGTGACTTCTTCGGCCATGCGGGTGGTCTCTCGTCAGTTCTGAATCGGGCTAGGCCCGGGTGGTGGTCGGGGCGGTGGCCTTGGGCCGGATGATCCCCCGCTTCGGGCCCTTCCGGGTCCGGGCGTTGGTGTGGGTGCGCTGGCCGCGGACGGGCAGGCCCTTGCGGTGGCGCAGGCCGCGGTAGCAGCCGAGGTCCATCAGCCGCTTGATGTTCATCGTGACCTCGCGCCGGAGATCACCCTCGACCTTGTAGTCGGCCTCGATGATCTCGCGGATGGCGCGGGTCTGCTCCTCGGTGAGGTCCTTGGTCCGGGTGGCGAGGTCCACCCCGGCCTTGGTCACGATGTCGTGGGCGGTCTTGTTGCCGATCCCGTAGATGTACTGCAGGGAGATCACCACCCGCTTGGCGGGGGGAAGGTCGATGCCGGCGATGCGAGCCATGCTGGTTCTGGTTCCTCGTTCCCTTGCCCTTGGGCGCTAGCCCTGGCGCTGCTTGTGACGCGGGTTCGCCGCGCAGATCACTCGGACGACCCGCTTCCTGCGGATGACCTTGCACTTGTCACAGATCTTCTTGACCGACGCCCGAACCTTCATGGTGACACTGAACTCCCCGGCGGGGCTCTCCCCGCTGTTTCAAGTCTCGCTCCCGTGCCCGATGGGTTTGCCCAGCTACTTGGCGCGGTAGGTGATGCGACCGCGGGTCAGGTCGTAGGGCGACAGCTCGAGCTTCACCTTGTCGCCCGGAAGGATGCGGATGAAATGCATCCGCATTTTCCCGGAGATGTGGGCGAGCACCTTGTGCCCCCCGTTGTCCAGGACCACGCGAAACATGGCGTTGGGAAGCGGTTCGATGACCGTTCCTTCCACCTCGATGGCATCATCCTTCGGCACAACGACCCTCTCAGATCTTCGAAATCTCGGCAGATCGACCCCTTCGACAGACAGACCTTCGTACACGGGAAAGCGCGCCGCCATACCAGCCGGGGCGCGCTGAAGCAAGCTCTTCTACCGGCGAGCCCTCGACATTTCAAGCCGTTGTCCCCGAGGGGGAGCGGGTGAGCACCTCACGGCCGCCCTCGACCACGAGGATGGTGTGCTCCCAGTGGGCCGAGAGCCGCCCGTCGAGCGTGACCGCGGTCCAGCCATCGTCCAGCACGTCCACCGCCGCGGTGCCCGCGTTCACCATGGGTTCCACGGCCAGGACCATCCCGGGGCGCAAGGATTCCAGTGTTCCTGGACGGCCATAGTTGGGCACCTGGGGCGCCTCGTGGAGCTTCCGCCCGATGCCGTGGCCCACGAAGTCCCGGACGACGCTGAAGCCCTGCCGCTCCACGTGGGACTGGACGGCGTGCCCGATGTCCCCGATGCGGTTCCCGGGCCGGATGGCGGCGATGGCCGCCTCGAGCGACTCGCGGGTGGCCTCGGACAGCCGGCGGGCCTCGTCGGACACCTTGCCCACCAGGACGGTCCGCGCCGCATCCCCGTAGAAGCCCTCCACCGAGACGCCGAAGTCGAGCTTCATGAGGTCGCCCTCGACGAGCTTCCGCGTCTTGCTGGGGATGCCGTGCACCACCTCGTGGTTGACGGAGGCGCAGAGCACGGCCGGGAAGCCGCGGTACCCCTTGAACGCGCTCTTCGCGCCCTTCTCCCGGATGAGCCGCTCGGCGAGCTGATCGAGCTCCCAGGTGCTGACCCCGGGCGCCACCGCGGCCTCGAGGGCGTCGAGGATCTCCGCCACCACCCGTCCGGCGCGCCGCATCCGGTCGATCTCCGGCGCGCTCTTGAGCTCGACCGTCATGCGCCAGGGGTGACCTCACGAGGCTTCATTGCCTGCAGCACGGCCGCCTCGATGGCCTCGGGAGCCCCGACGCCGTCCACCACCCGGAGGAGCCCACGCCGGGCGTAGAAGTCCTTCAGCGGGGCGGTGGAGGCCGCGTAGGCCTGCATCCGCGTCCGGACGCTCTCTTCCTTGTCGTCCTCGCGCTGGACCAGGCCGGTGCCGCAGAGGTCGCAGACACCCGCGCGCCGGGGCGGGTTCTGCACCACGTGGTACACGCTGCCGTCCCGCGGGCAGCTCCGGCGACCGGAGATGCGCTCCACCAGGGTCTCGATCGGCACCTCGAGCGAGATGACCGCATCGAGTGCCTTGTCATGCCTCGCCAGGCCCTCGTCGAGCATCTCGGCCTGGGGGATGGTCCTGGGGAACCCGTCGAGGATGAACCCCTTGGCGGCGTCCGGCTGGAGCAGCCGGTCCTTGACGATGCCCACCACCAGGTCGTCGGGCACCAGCTTGCCGGAGGCCATCAGCGGGCCGGCCTTCTTTCCGAGCTCGGTCCCGTCTTTCACTGCCTGCCGGAGGATGTCACCGGTGGAGACGTGGGGGATGTCCAAGCGGGTCGCCAGTCGCTTGGCCTGCGTCCCCTTCCCCGCGCCTGGTGGTCCGAGCAGGACCAGATTCATGGACACCCCTCCCAGGGTCACTGACCCCCGCTATGCGGCGGGCCTCAGTCGGCCGCGGATCCGCGGACCGCGCGCTCCAGCGAAGCCCTCGTAGTTGCGGCTGATGAGGTGGCCCTCGATCTGCTGGACGGTGTCCAGCGCCACGCCCACGACGATGAGCAGCGCCGTTCCCCCGAACTGGAAGGGCAGCCCGCCGAAGGCCGGATTGGAGAGGATGGAGGGGATGACGCAGATGAAGGAGAGGTAGATGGCCCCGCCGAAGGTGATGCGGTTCAGCACGCTGGAGATGTACTCCGCCGTCTGCCGGCCCGGCCGGATGCCCGGGATGTACCCGCCCTGCTTCTTGATGTTGTCCGCGACGTCGTCGGCCCGGAAGGTGAGCGTGGTGTAGAAGTAGGTGAAGAAGATGATCAGCAGGACGAAGACGCCGTCGTAGAGCCAGGCGTTGCCCTCCAGGGCGTGCTGCACCGTGGCCAGCCCGGGCAGCCAGTTCCCGAGGGTGGCCGGGAAGCTGAGGATCGCCCCGGCGAAAATGGGGGGAATCACCCCCGAGGTGTTCACCTTCATCGGGAAGTAGGTGGCCTGGCCGGCGAACATGGTCCGTCCGGCCATCCGCTTGGCGTACTGCACGGGAATCCGCCGCATCCCCCGCTCGATGTAGACCACCACCCCCACCACCACGAGCATGAAGACCGCCAGCACCGGGATGAGCCAGGCCTTGTCGTGCGACAGCTCGACCAGGCGGCTGGTGGCGCTGGGGAGCCGGGCCACGATGCCGGCGAAGATGATCAGCGAGATGCCGTTGCCGATGCCCCGCTCGGTGATGCGCTCACCCAGCCACATGATGAAGGCCGTGCCCGCGGTGAGGGTGATCACCGTCATGAAGGTGAACCACACCGAGTCGTTGGGGACGACCACGTGGTCGATCTCCACGCCCCCGCGGCCGGGGATGTTCTGGCGGCCGAGCGAGGCCAGCCAGCGGGCGATGCCGATGCCCTGCACCACCGAGAGCACGATGCTCCCGTAGCGGGTGTACTGGTTGAGCTTCTGCCGCCCCGCCGCGCCTTCCTTCTGCAACCGCTCCAGGGTCGGCACCACCACCGTCAGCAGCTGCATGATGATCGATGCCGAGACGTACGGCATGATCCCCAGCCCGAAGATGGACATCTGGTCCAGCGCGCCGCCGGAGAACAGGTTGAAGAGGTTGACCAGGCCGCCGCGGGCCTTCTGCTCCTGCATGTAGGCGTTCATCGCCACCCGGTCCACGCCGGGGGTGTTGATGAACACGCCCAGCCGGTACACGGCGAGCAGGGCCAGGGTGTAGGCCAGGCGCGCCCGCAGCTCGGCGACCCGGAAGACGTTGACGATGGCTCGGAACATGGATGGGTGCCGCCCGAGACTACTGGATTGTCCCAGGCCGGCAAGACCCGGGACCGTCGAAGGTCAGGACTTCACGCCCTTGCCGGAATGCGCCTTCGCCGCGGCCTCGGGCTTGTGGGCCATGAGGGGAACGAGCGTGACCGAGCCGCCGGCTGCCTCGACCACCGCCTTCGCCTTCTCGCTCACCCGGTGCACGTGGATGGCGACCTTGCGGCTGAGCGTGCCCTCGCCGAGCAGCTTCACACCGGTCCAGCGGCCCTTCACCAGGCCCGCCTTTCGCAGCGCGGCCTCGTCCACCGTCGCCCCGGCGTCGAAGCCCTGGAGGTCGCCGACGTTGACCACCGCGAACTCCTTCCGGTTCGGCGCGTTGAACCCGAACTTGGGGAGGCGGCGCTGCAGCGGGCTCTGTCCGCCCTCGAAGCCCTCGAAGCGCATGTTCCCGGTGCGCGCCTTCTGACCCTTGCCGCCGCGCCCGGCGGTCTTGCCCAGGCCGGAGCCCTGGCCACGGCCCACGCGCTTCTTGCGGTGCCAGCTCGCCTTGGGCCGGCGCAGGTTGGACAGGCTGTTCATGGACGCTGCTCCTTGGAGGCGCGCCGCTCGCGGGCCGCCTCGCGGGCCTTCACCATCCGCGGCTTCCGCCGCGGCGCCTTGGCCGGATTGTCCTTCACCACCTCGTGGCTCACGAGGTGACGGACCTTGAAGATCATCCCCCGGATGGCGGGAGTATCCAGAAGAAGCCGCTCCTGGCCGAACTTGGTCAGGCCCAGGCCGGCGATGGTCCGGAGCTGGGTGTCGCTCGCCCCGGCGAAGCTCTTGGTCAGCTTGATGCGCAGTCCCATGGTGTCCTCGCTACGCCTTGCCGTACTCCAGCTCCCGGCCGCGCAGGCGCGAGACCTGGTCCGGGGAGCGGAGCGACTTCAGGCCGGCCACCGTGGCCTTGAGCACGTTGTGCGGGTTCCGGCTGCCCTGGCTCTTGGTGAGGATGTTCCGGATGCCGGCCGCCTCGAGGACCGCGCGGACCGAACCACCGGCGATGACCCCGGTGCCCTCGGCGGCAGGCTTGAGCAGCACCCGCCCGGCGCCGAAGTGCCCGAGGACCTCGTGGGGGATGGTGTGGCCCTGCAGCGGGACCCGGAAGATGTTCTTCTTCGCGTTCTCGCCGCCCTTGCGGATGGCCTCCGGGACCTCGTTGGCCTTGCCCAGGCCGACCCCGACGTGGCCGGCGCCGTCGCCGACCACCACCAGCGCCGAGAAGCTGAACCGCCGGCCGCCCTTCACCACCTTGGCCACGCGGTTGATGTTGACCACCCGATCGCTGAGATCGAGGTCGTTGGGATTGATGGGAGTCGCCACGCTGCCCGCGCCTTTCCTAGAACTCGAGGCCGGCCTCGCGGGCCGCCTCCGCCACGGCCGCGATGCGGCCCTGGTACGGGAATCCATTTCTGTCGAACACCACCCGGGTCACCTTGGCCGCCTTGGCCTTCTCCGCCACCAGCTTGCCCACCCGCTTGGCGTCCTCCTTCTTGTCGCCCTCGTCCTTGCCCTTCAGCTCCTTGGAGAGGCTGGAGGCGAAGGCCAGGGTCCGGCCGGTGGAGTCGTCCACCACCTGGGCGTAGATGTGCTTGAGGCTCTTGTAGACCGTGAGCCGGGGCCGCTCGGTGGTGCCGGAGAGCTTCCGCCGGATGCGGTTCTTCCTCTTGAGACGGGGGTCGATGCTGGCCATGTGCTGTTCCTCGTTCCGTCCGGCAGGGATGGGGACCTCCCCCGCCGGATGATGAGTCGGCGTCGCCCGCTTTACGCGGTGCCGGTCTTCCCTTCCTTCCGGCGAACCCGCTCGTCGGAGTACTTGATGCCCTTGCCCTTGTACGGCTCGGGCGGCCGGAGCGCGCGGATCTTCACCGCGGTCTCCCCCAGGGCCTCGCGGTCCACGCTCCGCAGCGTCAGCCCGATGGTGGGCAGGCTGTCCTCGGTGCGCGGCACCTTGTCCACCTCGGCGGTGACGCCCTCGGGGAGGTTGAACACCACCGGGTGGCTGTAGCCCAGCGCGAAGTGGATCTGCTTGCCCTTCACCTCGGCGCGGAACCCCACCCCGCGGATGTCGAGCTTGCGCTCCCAGCCGCTGGCCACGCCCTTGGCCGCGTTGGCCAGGAGGCTCCGGGCCAGCCCGTGCAGGCTCCGGGACTCGCGGGTGTCGTTCGGCCGCTGGACGTGGATCTGCCCGTCCTTGACGTCGGCGGTGATGGTCGCCGGGAGCGAGACCTTCATCTTGCCCTTGGGGCCCTCGAGCGCCACCGCGCCGCTCGCCACCGAGGCCTTCACCTTGGGCTCCAGCTTGATCGCCAGCTTTCCGATTCGGCTCATGTCAGTACACCGTGCAGATCAGCTCGCCGCCGATGTTCATCTTGCGGGCCTCGACATCGCTGAGGATGCCCTGGCTGGTGGAGAGGATGCTGATGCCCAGGCCACCGAGGACCGGGCGGATGTCGCGCACCGGGACGTAGCGGCGGAGGCCCGGCTTGCTGATCCGCCGGATGCCGGTGATGACCGGGCTCTTGTCCGGGCCGTACTTGAGCTGGAGGGAGATCTCCCCCTGCGGCTGGACGTCGTGCTCGGTGTAGTCCGCAATGTAGCCCTGCTCCTTGAGCACCCGGGCGATCTGGACCTTCATCTTGCTGGTGGGGATCACGACCTTGTCGTGGCGCGCCCGCGAGGCGTTGCGGATGCGGGTCAGCATGTCGCCGACCGGATCGTTCACTGGCATGTTGGTTCGACCTCTCGCTCGTCCTTCGTCCGGCTGCCCTCGCCTGGAGGGCCCTTGCCGGGCTCGTCGTTGTCGTCCGCGGCCGCCTGGCCGTGCCGACACGGGGGTCCGTGCCGCGGACGTGCTCTGGTACGGCCCTTCTACCAGGAGCTCTTGATGAGCCCCGTCACCTCTCCCTGGAGCGCCCGCTTCCGCAGGCAGATCCGGCACATCTGGAACTTGCGCAGGAATGCGCGAGGCCGCCCGCACAGCGGGCAGCGGTTGTACTTGCGCACCGCGAACTTCGGCTTGCGCTTCGCCTGGGCAATCTTCGAAAGCTTGGCCATTCTCTTGTCGTCTCTCTACTGGCGGAACGGCATGCCGAAGTGGCGCAGCAGCGCCAGCCCCTGCTCGTCGTTCTTGGCGGTGGTGACGAAGCTGATGTTCAACCCCTTCACCTTCTCGATCTGGTCGTAGTTGATCTCCGGGAAGATGATCTGCTCCCTCACCCCCAGGGTGTAGTTGCCCTTCCCGTCGAACGCCTTGCTCGACACGCCCTTGAAGTCGCGGACGCGGGGGAGCGCGACGTTGATCAGGCGGTCGACGAACTCGTACATCCGGTCGTTGCGCAGGGTGACCGCCGCGCCGATGGCCTGCCCCTGGCGGAGCTTGAAGTTGGCGATGCTCTTGCGGGCCCGGGTGACCACCGGCTTCTGGCCGGTGATGGCGCCGAGCTGGTCCACCGCCGACTCGAGGATCTTGTTGTTCGCCAGCGCCTCGCCGAGGCCCATGTTGATGACGATCTTCTCCAGCTTCGGCACCTGGTTCGGGTTCTTGAACCCGAACTCCTTCATCAGCGCCGGCACGCCTTCCTTGCGGTAGCGGATCTTCAGCCGGGCGGGCTTGGTCTCCAGCCCTTCCTCGATGGTCGCGGTGAAGCCGGCCTTCCGGACCTCGTCCTTGCCCTTGCGCTTGGCCTTCTTCTCGGCCTTGGGCTTGTCTGCCTTCTCGTCAGCCATCGTCAGTGCCTCAATCGATGTTCGCGTCGCACTTCTTGCAGAAGCGGACCTTCTTGTCTCGGTCGACCCGGACGCCCACCCGGGTCGGGGCATCGCACTTCTTGCAGACCACCTGCACCGCGGAGAGAGCGATGCTGCCCGGCCGCTCGAGGATGCCACCCTCGGGGTTGGCCCGGTCGCGGCCCTTGCGGATGTGCCGCTTCACGGTGCGCAGCCCCTCGACGCGGACGCGGAGCGCGTCCCGGTCGATGGTGAGGACTTTCCCCCGCTTGCTGGCCTTGTCCTTGTTGGTCCGCTCGGCTCCCGCCACCACCTCGACCAGGTCGCCAATCTTGAGCTTCTGCATGTCTAGAGCACTTCCGGAGCAAGGGAGATGATCTTCATGAACTTCCGAGCGCGGAGCTCGCGGGCCACCGGGCCGAAGATGCGGGTCCCGATCGGCTCGAGGTCCTTGTTGATCAGCACCGCCGAGTTGCCGTCGAACTTGATGAAGCTGCCGTCCGGCCGTCCCACCTCGCGCTTGGTCCGGACGATGACCGCCTTGGCCACGTCCCCCTTCTTCACCTTGCTGTTGGGGAGCGCCTCGCGGACGCTGACCACGATGATGTCCCCGATGCTGGCGTACTTCCGCTTGGAGCCGCCCAGCACCTTGATGCAGAACACCTTCTTGGCGCCGGAGTTGTCGGCGACGTCCAGCACGCTGGTCATCTGGATCATAGGGTCGCTCTTTCGTCCTTACTCGCGCGTCCCGCGCTCGAGCACCTCGACCACCCGCCAGCGCTTGTCCTTGCTGGTGGGCCGGGTCTCGGCGATGCGCACCCGGTCGCCCTCGTGGAGGGTGGGGTTCTTCGGGTAATCGTGGTCCTCGGCGTGCGCCTTGTACTTCTCGCGGAGGGTGAGGATCTTCCCGTACTTGCGATGCGCGGCGCGGCGCCGCACGGTCACCACCACCGTCTTCTGCATCTTGTTGCTGGTGACGATGCCGGTGCGCGTCTTGGGGCGCCCGCGGTGGATCTCCGCGTCGGGAGCGCCGGTCTGTTCCGTGGTCTCGGCCATGTTCGTTCCTCGCCTCAGGCCTTCGCCGCGGCGGCCCTTTGCTTTTGACTGATGACGGTGAGGATCCGCGCCAGATCCCGGCGGGCCTCGGTTCGTTTCGCCGGGCTCTCCAGCGCGCCGGTCCGCAGCTTCAGCCGGTCCTTGAACAGCGACTCCCGCAGCTCGGCCGCGCGCCGGCTGAGGTCCTCGAGAGTCAGGTCGTGCAATTCCTTGGCGGTGGCCATGGTTCGTTCCTCTGACGGCTCCCTAAAGCGACAGATCCGCCCGGTGGACGATGCGGGTGAGCACCGGGAGCTTGGCCTGGGCCAGCTTCAGCGCTTCGTGGGCCAGCTGCTCGTTCATCCCCCCCATCTCGTAGAGGATGCGGCCGGGCTTCACCACCGCCACGTAGTACTCCACCCCGCCCTTGCCGGTTCCCATCCGGGTCTCGGCCGGCTTCTTGGTGATCGGCTTGTCGGGGAAGATGCGGATCCAGATCTTCCCACCCCGCTTCACGTGGCGGGTCATGGCGATACGGGCCGCCTCGATCTGCCGGGAGGTGATCCACCCCGGCTGGGTGGTCATCAGCCCGAACTCGCCGTAGGTGAGGTTCGAGCCGCGGTATGCCTTCCCCGGCATCCGGCCCTTCTGCATCTTTCGGTACTTGGTGCGCGCAGGCTGAAGCATGGTCGTTCTCTAGCGTCCGGCCACCGGCATGCCGGGACCGCCGCCCTTGGTGGGAAGCACCTCGCCGCGGCACACCCACACCTTGCAGCCGATCTTCCCGTAGGTGGTCTTCGCCTCGGCGAAGCCGTAGTCGATGTCCGCGCGGAGGGTGTGCAGGGGGACCCGGCCCTCGCGGTACCACTCGTAGCGCGCCATCTCGCTGCCTCCCAGCCGGCCGGAGCAGGCGACGCGGATGCCCTTGGCCCCGAACTTCATCGCGGTCTGGATGGCCTTCTTCATCGCCCGGCGGAAGGCGATGCGCCGCTCGAGCTGGGTGGCGATGTTCTCCGCCACCAGCTGGGCGTCGGTCTCCGCCTTGCGGACCTCGACGATGTTGAGGAAGACCTCGTTCTTGGTGAACTTCTGGAGATCCTTCTTCACCGTCTCGATGCCCGCGCCGCGCTTGCCGATGACGATGCCCGGCCGGGCGGTGTGGACGTTGACCTTCACCTTGTTCGCCGCCCGCTCGATCTCCACCTTGGAGACCCCGGCGTGCCCCAGCGACTTCTTCACGAACTCACGGATCCGGATGTCCTCGTGGAGCCACTGGGCGTAGTTCTTGTGCTCGAACCACTTGCTGTCCCAGGTCTTGATGACCCCGAGGCGGAAACCGATGGGATGAACCTTCTGACCCAAGGTGCGCTCTCCTAACTCTTTCGCGAACGGACCGGCGTGTCGGCGAGCACCACGTGCAGGTGGCTGCTCTTCTTGTGAATGGGAGTGGCCCGGCCCATCGCCCGGGGCATGAACCGCTTCAGGGTGGGGCCCTGGTCCACCGAGATGGTCTTCACGTACAGCGCGTCCACGTCCACCTGGCCCTTGGAGAGGTCGGTGGCGTTGGCCACCGCGGACTGGATCAGCTTGGCCACCGGCTTGGCCGCGGCCCGCTTGGTGAACCGGAGGATGTTGAGGGCCGCGCCCACGGGCTTGCCGCGGACCAGGTCCACCACCACCGCGATCTTGCGGGGCGACATCCGGAAGTTCCTGAGGTGCGCAGTCGATTCCATGTCCTTGCTCACTTGGGCGGGCCGGCGGGCTTGGCGACCTTCTTCTCCGCCGAGTGGCCGCTGAAGGTCCGGGTGGGGGCGAACTCGCCGAGCTTGTGGCCCACCATGTTCTCGGTGACGAACACCGGGATGAACTTCCGCCCGTTGTGCACCGCGAAGGTGTGACCCACGAACTCGGGGAGGATGGTGGACCGGCGCGACCAGGTCTTCACCACCTTCTTCTGGTTCCCCTTGATGAGGTCCTCGACCTTCTTCAGCAAATGGGCATCCACGAAGGGGCCCTTCTTGATCGAACGTGCCACGGTTGGTCGCCCTCTCCTACTGGCTCCGGACGCCGCTCCGGCGCCCGCTGACGATGAACTTGTCGGTCCGCTTGTTCTTGCGGGTGCTGAGGCCCTTGGTCTTCTGGCCCCACGGTGAGACCGGGTGCGGATTGCCCTGCCCGGACTTGCCCTCGCCGCCGCCGTGCGGGTGATCGACCGGGTTCATCGCCAGACCGCGGACGGTGGGCCGGATGCCCAGCCAGCGGCTCTTGCCCGCCTTGCCGATGCGGATGATGTCGTGCTCGGCGTTGCCGATCTGGCCGATGGTGGCCCGGCACTCCAGCAGCACCTTGCGCACCACCCCCGAGGGCAGCCGGATCTGCGCGTAGGCGCCCTCCTTGGCCATCAGCTGTCCGGAGGAGCCGGCGGAGCGGATCATCTGCGCTCCGCGGCCCGGCTTGAGCTCCACGTTGTGGATGGTGGTCCCGACCGGGATGTTCCCCAGGGGCAGCGCGTTCCCCGGCCGGATGTCCGCCTCGTTGCCGGCGAACAGGGTGTCCCCCACGGTGAGGCCCAGGGGGGCGAGGATGTAGCGCTTCTCGCCATCGGCGTAGTGGAGCAGCGCGATGTTGGCCGAACGGTTGGGGTCGTACTCCACGCTGGCCACCTTGGCCGGGATTCCGTCCTTGTCGCGGCGCTTGAAGTCGATGGTCCGGAAGCGGCGCTTGTGGCCGCCGCCCTGGTGTCGCCGGGTGATGTGCCCGTGCACGTTGCGCCCGCCTGAGCGCTTCATCGCCTCGGTGAGCGACTTCTCCGGACGGTCGCGGGTGATGTCCGCGAAGTCACTGACCGTCGTCAGGCGACGGGCGGCCGAGGTCGGCTTGTACTTCTTGATGCCCATGTCAGACCACGCCTCCCTCGAACAGGTCGATCTTGTCGCCCTCCTTGAGGGTGACGATCGCCTTCTTGAAGTTGGGCCGCCGGCCGATGCTCTTCCCCACCCGCTTCACCTTGCCGCGGATGATGGTGGTGCGGACCGCCTCGACGTGAACGTTGAAGAGAGTCTGGACCGCCCGGGCCACGTCGTGCTTGGTGGCCTCCCGGTCGACCAGGAAGCTGTAGTGCCGGAACTTCTCCCGGGCCTTGTCCAGCTTCTCGGTGATGAGCGGACCCTTGATGACGTCGGTGGGAAGCATGCTCAGCGGGCCTCCAGCGAGCTGTTGATGGCCTGGGCCGCCGCGGAGGAGAGCACCAGCGCCTTCCGCTTCAAGAGCGACTCGAGGTTCAGCCCCTCGGGGGGAAGCACGTCGAAGTCGACCAGGTTTCGCACCGTGCGGTGGAGCACGGTGTTCTTCCGCTCGTCCACCACCAGGGCGCTCTTCAGCTTCAGCCGCTTGGTGAGCAGCTCCAGGGTGGCCTTGGTCTTGGGCGACTGGAGGTTGAAGGTGTCGACGATGACCAGGGCCTTCTCCCGCGCCCGGAGCGACAGCGCGGCGCAGAGGGCGCCCTTGCGGACCTTCTTCGGCGGCCGGTAGCTGTAGTCGCGGGCCTTGGGGGCCATGGCCTTGCCGCCGCCCACCCACTGGCTGGCGCGGATCGAGCCCTGGCGGGCGCGGCCGGTGCCCTTCTGCTTGTAGGGCTTCTTGCCGCCGCCCCTGACCAGCGAGGTGTTCTTCACCCCCACCGTGCCGCGGCGGCGGTTGATCTGCTGGAACTTGGAGACCTCGTAGAAGAGGTTCGGGTTGGGCTCGGCGGCGAACACCCGGTCCGAGAGCTCGATCTCCCGGACCTTCTTCAAATCCAGATCGACGACGTCGAACTTGGCCATGGCTTAGCTCTTGATCTCGACGTCGACCCCGGCCGACAGGTCGAGCTTCATCAGGGCATCCAGCGTCTGCTGGGTGGGCTCGAGGATGTCGAGGAGCCGCTTGTGGGTGCGGATCTCGAACTGCTCCCGGCTCTTCTTGTCCACGTGCGGGCTGCGGAGCACGGTGAACTTGTTGATCCGGGTCGGAAGGGGGATCGGTCCCGCCACCCGGGCGCCGGTGCGCCGGGCGGTCTCGACGATCTCTCCTGCCGACTGATCCAGGAGCTTCGAGTCGTACGCCTTGAGCCGGATGCGAATCTTTTGAGTCGCCATTCTTCGGATGTCCTCGACCTGCCGCGACGGCCAGCCGGTCCCCGCCTGGGGGCCGCCCGGTGTCCCTCGATGCTCCTGGTTGTCACAGAACTGCTGCGACGAAGGGGCGCGCTACCTAGCACCCCGACGTTCTACGCGCAAGCACGACGCTTCCTTGCCCAAAGTCGGGCGGAGCGGATCCGAGGACCAATGTCCCCGGGGACTACTGGAGGATGCCGAAGAGGGCTCGAGCGTGGTCAGGACACCCCGGCAGCATCGTGAGACAGAGGGCGGCCAAGAAGAACTTGTGCCGCACGACGAATTCCCCAATCCAGTTCGCTGTGCGCATAGATGCGCTTCCCTCCCTGATGAAAGCTGCTGTCGGAGGGAGACGTTACCGGACCCACTGGGTCAGGGGCAACTACCACGGCGGTCGGGGCGACCACTGGGTGGTCCCTTCCTCGGTCGGGTATTCAGGGCGACTACAGGCAACTACACATCGGCGACCTTGAGGAGAGAGCGCGGCCCCATCACGCGGTCTTTCCCCTGTCGCTTGGCTTCGTAGAGGCGCTCGTCCACACGTGCCAGCACAGCCTCGAATGTGTCCCCGTCAGCTGGCCAGCTCCCGACCCCGGCACTCACCGTCAGCCGGAAGGTCTGGCCGCCGATCGAGAGAGGCACTCCGGCCAGCTCCTCACGGAGGTCATTCACTCTGCGCACGGCGCGCTCGACGTCCATCCGAGGGAAGGCGATCACGAACTCCTCGCCCCCGAAGCGAGCAATGAGGTCACTCGCGCGGACGGAACGACGGAGTCGGAGTGCCAGTGTCTGGAGCGCACGATCCCCTTCCATGTGGCCGTGATTGTCGTTGAACTTCTTGAAGTCATCGACGTCGAGCAGCGCGACGCTGAGCGTGGCTCGGTCGGACGTGGATCTGCGGAGTTCCTCCTCGATACGCTCGAGGAAAGGCCGGCGCTGCGACAACCCGGTCAGGTGGTCCGTCCCCACCATCAGCCGAAGGTGACGAGCCCACCTCGCGACGACGACCGAGCTCGTCCCGGTGACTGCCAGCAGGACGATTCGCAGACTGTGAACGTACGGTGAGAACTCGGTGGCCGCAGCCGAGGACCAGCGTGAAGTGATGAACGCGCTCAGGCCGAGAAATTCCGCCAGCGCGAGCAGCGTCGCGAACAGGCAGAGCCGCCAATCGTATCGAAGAGCACCGGTGATGAGAACGAAGAAGTAACTCTCGAAGAAGATCCTGTTGTTCACTGCACCGAGAGGGTCTCCAGCGACGACGTAGACCACCATCGCCGCGGTGATGAGGGTGACGTCGATCGCGGTGCTGGCCCAGGAGACCCAGCTCGCCCGAAAGGTCTTCGCCACACCGAGGAGAAGGAGCGCGTAGACGACTGCGGCCGCGCTGATCGTGACTTCCAGCGTCCACGCCTTCTCCGAGAGCTGCGTGAGGGTGACAGCGACGAAGCCGACGACGAGCACCAGGCGAAGCGCCGCGACCAGTACCTCACCGGACGTTCGCGCGCGGACGAGTGCCTGGTCGGTGTCGTCCGACAGCAGCGCGCGAGCACGCGCTGCGACTTGCTCGAAGAGGCTCAACTCCTGACAAGTTTGCCAGGCGTCTTGTTGCGCTGCTCGCCGCAGCCCGATGGCGCGGTGAGGCCACCACATGGGTGTCGCCCGTCGCTTGGACCGGACGTCGGCACGGGTCCCACAGCACGGCCGGTTCCCCTCCAGCGGCGTCTGCGGTGCTCCCGGCCAGTTTTCACTGGTAGAACGGGTCAGTAAGAGGAAGGCTCCCCCCTCTGCCCCGGAGGACTCTCCGATGAAGCTCGTGGTCAACGGCCGAGAACGCGACGTCGACGCGCCGGGGGACATGCCGCTCCTGTGGGTGCTCCGGGACCTGCTCGGCTACACCGGCACCAAGTTCGGCTGCGGGATGGCCCTCTGCGGGGCCTGCACCGTGCACCTCGACGGGAAAGCCGTCCGGGCCTGCGTCACGCCGGTCTCGGCCGTGGGCGATCGCGCCGTCACCACCATCGAGGGCCTGTCACCCGATGGCTCGCACCCGGTCCAGCGCGCCTGGGCGGAGATCGACGTGGTCCAGTGCGGCTACTGCCAGCCAGGGCAGATCATGACCGCCGTCGCGCTCCTCGCCACCAACCCCAAGCCGACCGATGCGGACATCGACGCCGCACTGTCCGGTAACATCTGCCGCTGCGGCGCATACCAGCGCATCCGTGCCGCCGTGCACCGGGCCGCCGAGCTGAAGGGGGGGGCCTGAGCCATGCCCGCCCTCTCCCGACGCGACTTCCTCCGCTCCTCGGCCGTGGCTGGGACCGGGCTGGTCATCGCCTTCGTGGTGCCCCGCCGCGCCGAGGCGCTCCTCGCTGGCCCTCCCGGGAAGAAGAAGCCCCTACCCCCTCCGAACGCCTTCCTCCGCATCGGCACCGACGAGTCGGTGACCGTCCTCCTCGCCCACTCCGAGATGGGGCAGGGGATCTGGACCACCCTGCCCCTGCTCCTCGCCGAGGAGCTCGACTGCGACTGGTCGAAGATCCGCGTGGAGCACGCACCGGCTGCGCCGGTCTACGCCCACACCGCGATGGGCATGCAGATGACCGGCGGCTCCACCACCACTTGGTCCGAGTACGAGCGGTACCGGACGGTCGGCGCCCTGGCCCGGCAGCTCCTCGTCCGGGCCGCGGCCGAGGAGTGGAGAACCGACGCTGCGAAGCTCCGGGTGGAGAACGGCTTCGTCATCGGCGGCAAGCGCCGGGCCTCCTTCGGCCAGCTCGCGGAGCGCGCCCGCGCGCTTCCGACCCCGGAGCAGGTCACCCTCAAGCCTCCGGAGAAGTGGAAGCTCATCGGCAAGCCGATGCGGCGGCTGGACACGCCGGAGAAGATCACCGGCCGTGCCCTCTTCGGGATGGACGTGCAGTTCCCGGGGCTCCGGACGGCGATGGTCTCCCGCTCCCCGGTGTTCGGCGGCACGCTGAGGTCCTTCGACGCCACGCAGGCGCGGGAGGTCCCGGGGGTGGAACAGGTGGTGCAGGTCCCCAGCGGTGTGGCGGTGGTCGCGACCAACGCCTGGGCGGCGAAGCTCGGCCGCGCGGCGCTCAGGACCGACTGGGACCTCGGAGCGGGCGCGACGCTGGACACCGACCGCATGCGCGCCGAGGCCCTCGCGCTGTCCCGGACCGCAGGGCCGGTGGCCCTGACCAAGGGGGACACCGACGCCGCCCTGGGGAAGGCCGCCCGTCGCCTCGAGGCCGACTACGAGGTCCCCTACCTCGCCCACGCACCGATGGAGCCCCTCAACTGCGCGGTCAAGGTCGAGGGCGACCGCTGCGACGTCTGGACCGGCACCCAGTTCCAGACCATGGACCAGAAGACCGCGGCCGAGGTCCTGGGCCTCAAGCCGGAGCAGGTGAACATCCACACCACCTTCCTCGGCGGCGGCTTCGGCCGGAGGGCCACCACCGCCTCGGACTTCGTCCGCGAGGGCTGCGAGGTGGCGAAGGCGGCGAAAGTCCCGGTGAAGGTCGTCTGGACCCGGGACGACGACATCCGCGGCGGCTACTACCGCCCGGCGTTCCACCACCGGATCGAGGCGGGCCTGGATGCCCACGGACGACCCCTGGCCTGGAGGCACACGGTCGTCGGCCAGTCCCTCCTCGCCGGGACTCCCTTCGAAGGGGCGATGATCAAGAACGGCATCGACGAGGCCTCGGTCGAGGGCATCGTCGATTCCCCGTACCTCGCCGCGATCCCGGCGCGGAAGGTGACCCTCCACTCCCCGAGGCCACCGATTCCCGTCCTCTGGTGGCGCTCGGTGGGCAACAGCCACACCGCCTTCGCGATGGAGTGCATGATCGACGAGCTGGCGCACGCTGCCGGCCAGGACCCGCTCAGCTACCGCCTGGCGATGCTGAAGGGCTCGCCGCGTCACGCGCGCGTGCTGCAGACGGCGGCGGAGAAGGCCCGCTGGGGACGCCCGCCCGGGGCCGGCCGGGCCCTCGGGCTCGCGATGCATGCCTCCTTCGAGAGCGTGTTCGCCCAGGTGGCCGAGGTGTCGGTCGAGCCGGAGGGCCTCATCCGCGTCCACCGGGTGGTGTGCGCGCTGGACTGCGGACAGCCCGTCAATCCTCTGGGCATCGAGGCGCAGGTCCAGAGCGGCATCGCCTTCGGGCTCGGGGCTGCGCTGCACAGCGCCATCACCTTCCGTGACGGTCGCGTCCAGGAGAGCAACTTCCACGACTACCAGGTGCTGCGCATCGACGAGATGCCTCGGGTGGAGGTCCACGTCGTGAAGAGCAGCGCCAAGATGGGAGGCATCGGCGAGCCCGGGCTTCCTCCCATCGCGCCGGCCGTGGGCAACGCCCTCTTCGCCCTCACCGGCAAGCGACTCCGTTCCCTCCCCTTCCGCCTGGCCTGAGGTGACCGTGCGCCCGCTTCTCCGTTCAGCGTTCGTCACCGCCGGGCTGTCGATCGGGTGTTCGCACACTTCCACCGAGGCACCGGCGCCCGGCGGGGCGGTGCCGAGCGCCGCCGTGGCCCCCGCGGATCCGGTCGCCGCGTTCGAGACGGTCCGGGTCGTCCTCCAGGATCCGCGCTGCCAGAACTGTCACCCCGCCACCGACCGACCGCTCCAGACCGACCAGGGCTGGGTCCACGCGATGAACATCCAGCGCGGCCCGACCGGGCATGGAATGCCGGGCGCCCAGTGCAGCACCTGCCACGGCGAGGCGAACCCCCCCGCGAGCTACGGAGCGCACCAGCCGCCGGGCGTTTCCACCGACTGGCACATGCCAGGACCCGGGATGCCGCTGGTCTTCGTCGGCCGGAGCCCGCGCGAGCTCTGCGAGCAGCTGAAGGACCCCGCCCGGAATGGCCATCTCAGCCTCCCGGGGCTGCTCAAGCACGTGAGCAGTGACCCGCTGGTCCTCTGGGGCTGGGCGCCCGGGGTGGGACGGAGGCCGGTCGCCGTGCCACACGCCGAGTTCGTCGCCGCGTTCAAGCGCTGGTCGGACGCGGGCGGTCCATGTCCGCAGTGACCGTACCGCGCTCCGTTCGGGGGCTTCGCGGGTTTCACTCCGCGTCGCCGAGCATCGACGCGGTCGATGGGGGGCAGATCCCGTAGGATCTCGGGGCATGCCACGGGTGCGACGATGGCGGCGGCTCGACGTTCCGGGCACCGAGGAGTTCACCGAGGACGGCCGGGTGTTCGAGGGCCGGGTCCAGGTGCAGGAGACCGCGCCCTGGAAGGCCGAATACCGCGTCACCTTCGATCAGGACTGGATCACCCGCATCGCTCAGGTGTCCGTCGAGGACGGTGAGGGGGCCCGGCGACTCGAGCTCCGTCGCGACGAGTCGGGGTTCTGGTTCGCCAACGGTCGGGAGGTCGAGGCGTGCCGGGGCGCGCTGGATGTCGACCTGGGGATGACCCCCTCCACCAACACCTCGGTCATCCGCAGGCTCGGGCTCCCGGTGGACGGGAGTGCGGAGCTCACCGCCGCCTGGGTCCGCTTCCCGGGCCTCACCGTCGAGCCGCTCCGCCAGCGGTACACCCGGGTCGCGGTGCACGGCTACCTCTACGAGAGCCTCCGCGAGGGCGGGGTGGTGTTCCAGGCCCGCATCGACGTGGACCCGCACGGGCTCGTGGAGCGCTATGCCCGCCTCTTCGAGCGGGTGGACGCACCGCACTGACCGCCGAGCGCCGTTTCCGCCGCCGCCCGCGGCACACCCCAGGCTAGGCTCCGCCGCCCCATGAACGTCTACGCGCTGGTCCTGGCGCTGATCGTCCTGGCGCTGCTCTCGGTCAGCATCAGCCAGGTCCGGAAGACGAAGACCAAGGCCGACTACCTGGTCGCCGGGCGCACCCTGCCCTGGTACATCCTGGTCTTCACCCTGCTCTCCTCGTGGATCGGGTCGGGGTCGCTCTTCGCCGGCGCCGAGAACGCCTTCCGCAACGGGTTCGCCGCGCTCTGGCAGGGCGCCGGTGGCTGGTGCGGCCTGCTGGTCATCTACTTCATCGCCCCGCGCGCCCGGAAGTTCGCGCAGTTCACCATTCCCGACCTGCTCGAGACCCGGTACGACGTCTGGGCACGGGTGCTCGGGGCGGCGGCGATCCTCTTTGCCTTCACCGCCATCGCCTCGTACCAGTTCAAGGGCGGAGGCGACATCCTCCACATCGTCTTCCCCGGGCTGGACGTCGCCGCCCGCGAGACCTTCGGGCTCCCCCCGGGCAAGGAGCACGCGCTGGGGATGGTGATCATCGCGGTGTTCGTGGTGCTCTTCACCGCGCTCGCCGGCATGGCCTCGGTGGCCTACATGGACGTGGTGATCGGCGGCCTGACCACCGTCGCCGCCCTGCTCTCGGTGCCCTTCCTCCTGGCGCGGGTGGGAGGCTGGAACGCGTTCCATGCCGCGCTCCCGCCCGAGTACTTCCAGCCCTTCGGCCGCTTCGGCGGCGCGGGGGGCGGTTTCGTCCGGGCGATGGAGCTGCTGGTCCCCACCATGCTGCTGCTGCTGGGGAACCAGAGCATCTACCAGAAGTTCTTCAGCGCCCGGACCGAGCGCGACGCGCGCCTGTCGGTGGTCTTCTGGCTCGGCGGAACGGTGCTCCTGGAGATCCTCATCGTGGCCATCGCCGTGCTCGGGGCCGCGCTCTTCCTCCACACCCCGGGGGTCAAGGCGCGGGAGATCATCCCCTACACCGCGCGCAACGGCGTGCCCTCGCTGGTGGGGGCCATCCTCGTCGGGGCGATCTTCGCCAAGGTCATCTCCACGGCGAACAACTACCTGTTCTCCCCCGCCACGAATTTGGTCAACGACGTCTACACCCGGTTCGTGAACCCCGCGGCCTCCGACCGGGCGGTGCTCCGCGTCTCGCGGGTCCTCATCGTCGTCCTCGGCCTCTTCGCCTTGCTCCAGGGGACGGTGAGCGAGTCCATCCTCGCCATGTCGCTCTACGCGTACACGGTGTACGCGGCGGCCATCACCCCGGTGGTCCTCGCCGCCTTCTTCTGGCGCCGGGCGACCCCGGCCGGGGCGGTGGTCTGCATCCTCGCCGGCACGGCGATCACCATCTTCTGGAACGTCCAGCAGCTGGCCCTCGAGGCCCACCGTGCGACGCTGCTCCCGGAGAACTGGCTCGCCCGCGACGCCATCTTCCCCGCGCTGCTGGTCTCGGTGGTGTCGCTGGTGGTGGTGAGTCTGCTCACCCCCGCGCCGGCAGCGGCAAAGTGGCAGCCGTTCGCCGCGGCCGAACGTTGACTATAGCTTGGCCAGCATCGCCGCCAGCGCCTGCTCCAGGGTGTCCTTCCCCCGGACCAGCGACTCGGGGTGCTCGGGGCTCAGGCGGCGCGAGGCGATCGCTTCGTAGAGCTGCTGGTACATCGCGGCGAGCTCGGGCGAGAAGCCCATGGTCTTGAAGGCCTCGGCCGCCTGGTCCAGCGGCTCGACCAACGGCTCGACCTCGGTCTCCAGCAGCTTGGAGAGCACCCGGGCGACGTCCGCCGGTCCCACGTCCTCCGGGCCGGAGAGCTCGACCACCCGGTGCTGCTTCGGGTGCTCGAGGAGGAGGTGCGCGGCCGTCTGGCCCACGTCATGGACCGCGACCTGGGGCCACTTCAGCTCCGGTGGGAGGAAGGTGTTGAGCAGCCCCTCCTTCGCGTCGGGGAGTGCCGGGGCCCAGTTCTCCATGAAGTAGCAGGCGCGGAGGAACGTCACCGGCGTCTTCAGCGTCTTCAGCTCCTGCTCGGCATCGTGCAGCAGCACCACCGGCCCGGTCCCGTCCGCGTGCTGCGCTCCGTGGGAGGAGACGAACACCACGTGCTTCACGTCCGTGCCGCCGATGGCCTGGACCATCGCGTCGATCATCTTCTTGGCCTTCCCGCGGACGCCGGTGGTGGCGGGCGGGAGCGGGGGCAAGAGGAGGTACGCGGCCTCGGTTCCGCGCAGCGCGTTCAGCAGGTCGTGGGGGCTGGAGAGATCGCCCTGCCCGACGTGGGCACCGCGCTTCTTCCAGCGCTCTGCCTTGTGTGGGTCCCGCACCAGCACCCGGACCTTCCGTCCGCTGTCCAGCAGGGTCTGGGCCACCACCGATCCGGTGTGCCCGGTCACCCCGGCGACGACGTACTCGGCCATCGGCAACCTCCTTCGATCACCCCCCTATACCTCCGGCGCGGCCTGCCGGGCCCGCCGAGTTGCAGGCCGGGGAGCCGATGACGCGGAGCGGCTGGGCGTCAGGGCCGGGTGGCAGCCCTGGGGACGAGGACCACCTTGCTCGCCGAGCCGCGAGCGACCTGCTCGTACGCCCTGGCCGCGTCCTGCAGGGGATGGCGCTCCAGCCAGGGGTGCGGACGTAGCCGCCCCGACTCGAAGAGCGGACGGAGCTGGTCGAGGAGGCGGGCGCCAGCCTCGACGGTGAGGGCAGCGGTGTTGATGCCGAGCAGCACCAGCCGCCGGCGATAGAAGTCGAAGAGATCCAGCGAGACCTCGCGCCCGGCGACGGCCGAGTAGACGCAGAGCCGGCCGGAGGGGCCCAGGCTCCCCAGCAGCGCGGCGAAGACGGGCGCACCCACGCCGTTCAGCGCCACCTGCGCGCCGCGGCCCCCCGTCACCTCCCGGACGACGTCCGGGAGATCCCCGGCATCCGAACGCGCCACACCCGCCACGCGACTCCGGTCGACCCGCGCTGCCTCCTCCGCATCCTTCACCAGCCCGATGACCCGGGCGCCGAGTGCGGCCGCCAGCTCCACTGCGGCCCACCCCACCGCTCCCACCGCTCCGGAGACCACCACCGTCTCGCCGGCCTGGAGGCGCGCGGCGTCCACCAGGCAGCTCCAGGCCGTGGTGAACGGCACGCCCGCGGCCGCCGCCTGCTCGGGGGTGAGGTTGCCCGGGCGCCGGGAGACGCCGCCGGCAGGGAGCACGATCTCCTCGGCGTGGGCGCCGTCCCGGGTGATGCCGAGGTCGCCGCCCGTCCCCCAGACGGCCGTACCGACCAGCTCGCTCGGGCCCGCGACCACGCGCCCGGCGAAGTCGCGTCCCAGGATGCGGGGCAACACCGCATGCGGGAAGCGGCCCTCGGCACTGAGCACGTCGCTGGGATTCACTGCCGCGGCCTCGATCTGCACCCGGACCTGACCGTCGAGCAGCGGGGGGCCGGGGACCTCCACCGGCGTCAGCGCGTCCACCGGGCCGTGGGCGGTGATGTGGAGCGCCTTCATGGCGGGGGTTCTGCCACGGAGGGCAAGAGGGAGACAGGGTCGAGAAGGCGCAGTGTCCTGTCTGTGCGGCAGCTCCGATCGGCCACGAGGCTCGTACGCGCAGGTCCGCAGGTCGGGCATTGCCAGCGTCGGACGAGTGGCTCCGAGGGGAGACAGGCGGGCCGGGGACGACCGTCTCGGGCGACAACGTGCTGGCCTCACTTCGTGGCCCCGCCAACTGCGGCCCGCCCCGTGTGTCCGGGGCGGGTTGACAGCCGGTGCCGTCGAGGCCAGTGCGTTCTCTGGACGCGCGCGGCTCGCTACTCGCTGGGGCTCAGCGAGGGGTCCTTGCTCTTCCTCTCCGGGGAGCTGCCCAGCACGCTCCAGGCGTGGGGCCCACGGCTCGACAACCCCGCCCGGTTCGACTGGTCCGCAGGTCGCCCGATCCTCGACGGGCTCCTCGAGGAGCTGTCGATGCCCCGTGTCGGCGGAGACGCCATCGTCGAGCTCCTCCTGCAGATCCTGGTCGTCCAGGCGCTCCGGATTCAGGTCACCTATGGCTTCGGAAAACCCCGAGGGGTGGATCGGAACGGGTGAAGGGCTCCGCTGGCACAGGGCCTCGCGGCATCGCAGCAGCTCCGCATCCACCCCGGTCCTCCAGCTGCTCGAGAACGGTGTTCACCCGCTCGCGCGAGTGGCCCAGGAGACCGGATTCGCCAGCGTGTCCGCTCTGTGCCGCGCATTTCGGCGAGAGGTCGGGACCACTCCTGGCGCATACTGGCGCCGCGTCCAGCGGAGAAGCCTGCCTCGCTCGCCGCGCTTGTGCCCTGAGTGAGCCCGGCCGGAATTCCCGCTGCCACCCCTGCCGATCGTCTATACGGCCCCTCCCTCATGCGCCGAACCCTCGAGATCGTCGGACTGGTCCTCGCCGCCGTCGTCATCCTGGCCGGCGGCTCCCTGCTCTACGTCCAGCTCGACGGCATCCCGCGCTACCCCGTCGAGAAGGTCACCTTCCGCGCCGATCCCACGCCCGAGCGGATCGCCCGGGGAAAGAAGCTGGCGACGCTGCTCTGCGCCAACTGCCACCTGGACCCGACGACCCGGCAGCTCACCGGGAAGTTCATGGTCGATGCGCCGGCGGAGTTCGGCGTCATCTACTCGCCCAACATCACCCGCCATCCCAGCAAGGGAATCGGCAGCTGGACCGACGGCGAGCTCGCCTATCTCCTCCGTACCGGCGTCAAGCGAGACGGCCTGTACGCGCCGCCGTGGATGGTCAAGCTCCCACACATCGCCGACGAGGACCTGGCGTCGATCATCGCCTTTCTGCGCTCCGACGACCCGATGGTCGCCGCCTCGGACCGCGATCCGCCCGGCGTCACCCGGCCCTCGTTCCTCACCAAGCTGCTCTGCCACCTCGCCTTCAGGAAGCTCCCTTACCCCGACCACCCCATCTCCGCCCCACCCCTCACCGACCGCGTGGCACACGGCCGGTACCTGGTCTTCGCCCTCGACTGCTACGGCTGCCACTCGGCGGACTTCAAGACCATGAACGTGGCGGAGCCGGAGAGGTCGGCCGGATACTTCGGGGGAGGCAACCCGGTGCTGGATCTCCAGCGCCAGACCATCCGCTCGGCCAACCTGACGCCGGACACCCAGACCGGGATCGGCCGCTGGTCCGAGGCCGACTTCGTGACCGCGCTCCGCACCGGCTTCCGTCCAGACCGGACCTTGATCCGCTACCCGATGTCGCCGCTCCCCGAGCTCTCCGACGAGGAGGCAGCAGACATCCACGCCTACCTGCGAACCGTTCCTGCGATCCGCAATCCCGTCCTCCGACCTCCGCCGCCTTTTCCCTCCTCGGCGCGGACCGCGGACGGCAAGCGCCTCTACGAGCAGTACGGGTGCGTCTCCTGCCACGGAAAGGACGGAGTGGGGATCGCCGACCTCCGCCGCGCCGGCGAGAACTACCCAACCCGTGAATCCTTGAAGCTGTGGATCCAGGAGGCGCCGAGGATCAAGCCCGGAACACGGATGCCGGCATGGAATGGCGTGATTCGGGAGCAGGACTATGAGCCGCTCATCGACCACGTTCTGGAGCTAGGAAAGACGCGAAGCTGAAGCCGACCCTCAGCGGCCGCATCTCGCGAGCCAGGGGTGACCGGAGCCGCCGAGTTCACAACGGTGAGTTGCAGACGATGCGGTCAGTGCCCGCGGATACGGGCGACGATCTCGTCCGAGACCGCCTTCGGCACCGCGGCGTAGTGGCTGAACTGCATGGTGTACGTCGCCCGGCCCTGCGTCCGCGAACGGAGGTCGGTGGCGTACCCGAACATCGTCGCCAGCGGCACCTGCCCCTGGATGTGCTGGGCCCCGCTCTTCGGCTCCATGCCCACCACCTTGCCCCGCCGGGCGTTCAGGTCGCCGATCACGTCACCCATGAACTCCTCGGGCGTCACCACCTCGATGGACATGACCGGCTCGAGCAGCACCGGCCCGGCGCGGGGCCCACCCTCGCGCACCGCCATCGACCCGGCGATCCGGAACGCGACCTCGTTCGAGTCCACCTCGTGGAAGCTCCCGTCGATGGCCTCCACCTGGACGTCCACCATCGGGTAGCCGGCGAGCGGCCCGTTGCTCATCGACTCCTGCGCGCCCTGGAACGCCGCCTCCACGAACTCCTTCGGCACCTTCCCCCCGACGATCGAGCTCTTGCTGGCGAACCCCTTGCCCGGCTCGTTGGGAGACATCCGGAGGACGATGTCTCCGTACTGACCGCGCCCACCGGACTGGCGCACGTACTGGCCGCGCGCCTCCACCGTCTGGGTGATGGTCTCCCGGTACGCCACCTGTGGCTTGCCGACGTTCGCCTCGACCTTGAACTCCCGCAGCAGCCGGTCGACGATGATCTCCAGATGCAGCTCGCCCATCCCGGCGATCAGCGTCTGCCCGCTCTCGGGATCGGTCCGCACCCGGAACGACGGGTCCTCCATCGCCAGCTTCTGCAGCGAGGTCCCCAGCTTGTCCTGGTCGGCCTTGGTCTTGGGCTCGATGGCGATGTCGATCACCGGCTCGGGGAATTCCATCCGCTCCAGCACGATCGGATGGTGCTCGTCGCAGAGCGTGTCGCCGGTGACGGTGTGCTTGAGGCTCACCGCGGCGGCGATGTCACCGGCCAGCACCTCGTCGATCTCGTCGCGCTTGTCGGCGCGCATTTGCACCAGCCGGCCGATCCGCTCCCGCTTCCCCTTGGCCGGGTTCCACGCCGCCATCCCGGTCGCCAGCCGCCCGGAGTAGACCCGGATGAAGGTCAGCGTCCCCACGAAGGGGTCGGTCATGATCTTGAACGCCAGGGCGGCGAACGGCGCGATGTCGCTGGTCTCACGACTCACCTCCTGCCCCGACTTCGGGTCCTTCCCGTGCACCGGCGGGATGTCCAGCGGCGAGGGCAGGAAGTCCACCACCGCGTCGAGCAGCGGCTGCACGCCCTTGTGCTTGAAGGCCGAGCCACACAGCACCGGGAACAGCCTCCGGGCGATGCAGCCCTTGCGGAGCGCGGCCAGCAGCTCGGCCTCGGACGGCTCCTTTCCGTCCAGGTAGAGCGCCATCACCCGGTCGTCCTGGTCGGCACAGGCCTCGACGAGGTGCGCCCGGGCCGCCTTCGCCGCCTCGAGCAGCGAGGCCGGGATGTCCACCACCTCGAACCGGCTCCCCTGCTCCGACTCGTCGAAGGTGATGCCCTTCATCCGGACCAGGTCGATCACTCCCTGGTGCTGGTCCTCGGCCCCCCAGGGAAGCTGCACCGGCACCGCGTGCGCCCGGAGCTTCTCCCGGATCGAGCGGACCGACATCTCGAAGTCGGCCCCCAGGCGGTCCATCTTGTTGATGAAGCAGATCCGCGGAACGCCATACCGGTCGGCCTGCCGCCACACCGTCTCGCTCTGGGGCTCGACGCCGTTGGCCGCGTCGAACACCGCGATCGCCCCGTCGAGCACCCGCAGCGAGCGCTCCACCTCGATGGTGAAGTCCACGTGGCCCGGGGTGTCGATGAGGTTGATCCGGTAGCGCTGGTCCCGGCGGTTCCAGAAGGCGGTGATCGCCGCCGAGGTGATGGTGATGCCGCGCTCGCGCTCCTGCACCATCCAGTCGGTGGTGGTGTTGGCGTCGTCGACGTCACCCATCTTGTGAATGGTGCCGGTGTAGAAGAGGATCCGCTCGGTGGTGGTCGTCTTCCCGGCGTCGATGTGCGCCATGATGCCGATGTTGCGGTAGCGCTCGAGCGGGAAGTCGCGGGCCATGATCGATCTGCCGGAAATGACAACGGCCGGGGACACCGGCCGTCGGAACATCGCAACACTTCGGGGCTGCTTACCAGCGGTAGTGGGCGAAGGCCTTGTTGGCCTCGGCCATCTTGTGCGTGTCCTCGCGCTTCTTCACCGCGTTGCCACGGTTGTTGGCCGCGTCCATGATCTCCCCGGCCAGCTTCTCCTCCATCGTCTTCTCCCCGCGCGCCTTGGCGTAGGTGATGAGCCAGCGCATGCCCAGCGCCACCCGGCGGTCCTGACGGACCTCCACCGGGACCTGGTAGGTCGCACCACCCACCCGGCGGCTCTTCACCTCCAGGACCGGCTTCACGTTGTCCAGGGCCTTCTTGAAGGTGCGGAGCGGCTCCTCCTTGGCCCGCTCCTCGATCAGGGCGAAGGCTCCATAACAGACCCGCTCGGCAATGGACTTCTTGCCCTTGCGCATCAAGTCGTTGACGAATTTGGTGACCAGCCGGTCCTGGAACTTCGGGTCGGGGAGGATCTTCCGCTTGGCGACGACGCGACGACGAGGCATCTGAGTCTTCTGTCCTTTAGCTCGGGCGCTTGGCGCCGTACTTGCTGCGGCCCTGCTTCCGGCCCTGCACTCCGACCGAGTCCAGGGTGCCGCGGATGATGTGGTAGCGCACGCCGGGGAGGTCCTTCACCCGGCCCCCGCGGATCATCACCACCGAGTGCTCCTGGAGGTTGTGACCCACGCCGGGGATGTACGAGGTCACCTCGATGCCGTTGGTCAGCCGCACGCGGGCCACCTTCCGCAGCGCCGAGTTCGGCTTCTTCGGAGTGGTGGTGTAGACGCGGGTGCACACCCCACGCTTCTGGGGAGACTCCTTGAGCGCGGGGCTCTTCCCCTTCACCACGAGCTTCTCGCGCCCCTTGCGCACCAGCTGACTGATGGTCGGCATCCGTCCCCTGTCCGTCGTACCTGGGCGGCGACCGCCGGACACACGTTGCCCGTGGAAGCCCCCGAAAAGAGGGCGCGGTCTATAACGGTGCCTCACGGCGAGTCAAGCATCACGCCCCGAGGCTCGGAGCCTGGCTCCGCCGCCCTGACCCAGCGGCCCTGACCAAGGTGACGCCGCCGCCCTGACCTCGCCGACCATTGCCAGCTTGGGACCACTTCACCGTGGACCTTTGGCTGCCGCGGCCCTGACCAAGATGACGCCGCCGCCCTGACCTCGCCGACCATTGCCAGCTTGGGACCACTTCACCGTGGACCTTTGGCTGCCGCGGCCCTGACCAAGATGACGCCGCCGCCCTG
>Ga0335084_10000128_pt1 | contig 52943 bp, 57 predicted proteins | sample Lox_Sample_44_FD_206721 | JGI IMG/M metagenome (GOLD analysis project Ga0335084, IMG submission 206721) | Soil microbial communities from Loxahatchee National Wildlife Refuge, Florida, United States - Lox_Sample_4.4 | ecosystem: Environmental > Terrestrial > Soil > Wetlands | place: USA...
AAATTTTGTGCAGCCTTCAATGGGCTGACCGTGGGCTGAGAGGTTTCGACCGGATTCGACGTAAGTCCTTTGGAATGATGGTGGCCAGGGACGGAGTTGAACCGCCGACGCCAGCCTTTTCAGAGCTTGGCTAATAAGTATTTTCAACGACTTGGAACGCACGGACGACACCGTAAGTCATTGAAGATCACCCCAGGTCAGGAGTTTTGTGGGCTATTGTGTGGGCTGCGAAAACGTGGGCCGAGACTGACGCCCTCCCATCGCTGCAAGCCCCTCATTTCTGAACTGCCAGGAAAGGCGTGGCTCAGCGACTGAGGCCGCGACATTCGGGACCCCTAGCACACGCGCGGCACACAATGATTGCGGGGCGTCCTGCTAGCCGGATCACCCAGACTGTCCGACAGTAAGTCGCTGGTACCTTGAGAACTCGCTGAGACGTTTAGGAAACCAGCCGTGTTTAAATTGCTTCGGCTCTGACCAAGACCTTACTTCAAATCTTTGAGCGCCGCACCTCGTATGTCGTCCATAATCTGGTCCATTGACTTACCGAAGGCATCGATGTTGCGGCTCCTTCTAAGCAGATCAATCGTATCTTCCCATCGTTTCAGAACGTTCAGTGTTTTGACTTCATCCGCTATGAACAGCCTGTTGTAGATCACATCCACAGACTGCCTCGCTGTCTCACCGATCATCAATTGTTCTTCTCCAGAGGTGACTACCGGGTCAGTTCCCCAGAACACCAGCAGCTTGCTTCCAGAGTCCGCGATTGTTGTGAGAAGTTCTCGGTACTCAGATCTTTTGTTATCAAGCAGCCAGTGTCGGTGCTGATTTTTCGTGGTAAGCCAACTGCCAAGAAGAATGCCTACGAAAGGACCTACGACAGCCCACACGCTGAGAAAACTTTGAAGGTGACCCATCATCGAGTTCCTCACTTTCGTATCGATCCCGTAATGATATAGTCGCGGGTGTAAGGAGCGAACAGGAAGGAGGTTTCCTTCGCACGATGCGCCGTTCTCTGATTCTGTATATCCTGCTTGGAACACTCCCGATCCTCGCTCAGACCGACACACTAAAGATCGTAGGGACATCGCAGCCTCCTGAGCTGAACGGAGCACCCAAGAAGGTGATTAAACCTTCTGACGCTGACACCGAGGTGTTTGAACTGATCGGGCACCTGAAGAATCAAGAGGAAACAAAGTCTACCCTGCCAAAATTGGATGACTTCATAGCAAGACACCCGGACTACTCCGATGCTCTGTTCCTTAGGGCAACCTGCAAAGCCTGCATCCTAAATGATCACAGTTTCACATCGATCCAGAGCGATGTCGAAGCTGCGATGTCCCATTCTGGTCAGGTTTACAACAACACAGACTACTATTCCCTCCTCGGCAAGATCGAATTTGCTAAAGCGAACTATGTCAAAGCGGTGGACTACCTCGATAAAGCCATGCTGCGAGATGTGGACACCGCGAACAGAATGTTCAACATCGAGGGTGTCAAACCTGAAAGGACTTCCAAGTTCTGCGAGTGGAATCTTACAGAGTTGGATGCACTGGTGGCTCATTTTCCAAAAGACTATCGGACTTGGTTGTTTCGTGGTCTCTACTACGAATTCTTCACGACGTTCAAAGAGGACTACTACCCACCCGCGATGGAGAATTTCCAGAAAGCGGCCCTTTTGAAGTCTTCATCTCCGCTGCCCCAGTATTTTATTGGGCAACTCCACTCAAAGGCTTCGTTTTGGACAAAGAAAGCGTGGGCGTCTGATGAAGGCCGAGATCAGCTGACTAGGAACGCCGCGCAGGCTTACACGAAAGCAATCCAGCTAGACCCGAAGTTCCTCCCGGCATACGAGCAAAGGGCCAGCGACTACCTCAATTTGAAACAATATCCGCAGGCGATAAGGGACTATGGAACCATTCTCGGACTTGACCCTGACAACCATACTGCTTATGCCGACAGGGGACTAGCGAAACTAGAAACGGGAGATAACTGGGGAGCGATATTCGACTTCGGTGATGCGATTCGACGCGAGAAGGAGGACGCCTCCTATTTACCGGACTTGTACGAGCATAGGGCCGACGCTTACGTTCGCTTGGGCAAGTACAACGAAGCAATTTCAGACTACAACAAGGCGATCGAACTAAAGTTCGGGCAGATGACAATTTTGCTCAGCCTCAACCAAATTCGGGGTTTGTATCCTGAATACGATCAGGTCTCTGACGACGTGCTGCTGCACAAGATTCATGATTTGTTTTGGCCGAACATGGAGTATGCAGGGTTTGCGAAGCAAGTTGACGGGAATGGCAAGTGGGCAATCAGCTTGCTGAATGAACTGTACGAAAAACGGGGTGACACATATTTGAGAGCGAGTGATTTTAGGCGTGGGATTCTTGACTTCACACGCATTTTCAGAGGTATTCCCAATTTTGCGGACTCCACCGACCGTTGGCGAGCACTAGGTAGGACAGCAGATCAGAAAGACTATTTTCTGGATGTGAAGAGTGCGGAGTTCCCTAGCGACGGCCCTGTCCGTATTTGGATGAAGTTCGTAGGAAAGAACGAAACGCAGACAGTGGAGAATGAGTTGGACTGCAAAGCTAGACGCATGAATAGGACATCCCTCGTGACCTACGACTCCGACGGCACCGTTCTGACCAGCTCGGAAATGAGCAGCGGATGGCAGCAAATCGTTCCTGACACGATTGGGGAACAGCTTTATAACGGTGCCTGTAGGAGCGCTCGTTAGGCAGAGGTTTGACTCGAGCTTTTGCGGCGCAGCACCTTGGGGTATCGTGGTCCCGATGGAGAAACAATTTTCACAGAGCGAGCTTGAGGCTATTGCAGCGGCATTAGGCGATACTTCAGAGGGCTTAACCGGTTCAGAGATCGGCCACCTACTTGCAACTCTGAAGATGGCCGACCCGACCCCGGACATGACAAAGTGGAGGCGTCTGCATAACTCTTTCGTTGAACGACAGAACTATAGCCAGAACCGCCGGGCAATCCTGGAATTCATCCGGCAAGCAATGAAACCGGAGAGATATGCCAAATGCCCCGAGCGCTTCGAACCGATGCGAGCAAACGTCAACCGCGCTCTTGCCTTTTCTGCTTTGGCAGTCGATGCGGCAGGTCAAATTTATGCCGTGGATCGCGCGGAGACACTCTCAGAAGCCCAGCGCCGGGCAGACGAACTACGGGCTGATCTGACAACTCGCGGAGTGCATCCCGATGTATTGCGTTTTTGCCGCGCAGAACTTGTTGCCGACAACTATTTTCACGCTGTACTGGAGGCCACGAAAAGCATTGCTGACAAGCTTCGCTTGAAGTCTGGCTTGAGCGAAGATGGCGCGAAGCTGGTTGACGCTACACTCTGCGGCTCAATGCCCCGAATAGCCATCAACGATTTAGTTACCGAGAGCCAGCGGAGCGAACAGAGCGGCTTTGCCAATCTCGTGAAGGGAGTCTTCGGGATGTTCAGAAATCCGACTGCACACGAAGCTCGTATCACATGGGGGATGGGCAAGGAGGATGCGGAAGACCTTCTTTCGATCGCGTCTCTAATTCACAGGCGGCTGGATGCCGCACGGTGAGGAGCTTTACATACTCTCTGGCGGTCTACAACGCTTGGGCCTTCAGACCGGGAGCAGTTTTGATCTTTGGCATAACGAGCCAAGCTCGTGCAAGAAAAGCCTGAGTCGTCCAACGCGCCACTGTCGTGATCGTCGGGGGTATCGCCCCCAAGGCTCCTCCGCAACTTCAGTCTTAAGGACTTGCCTGCAAACTCTTCGCCAATCCAACGCCGAGAAAAACAAGCCCCCCTACGACGCATGCCGCCTTAACAAATTCCTCACGTTGCTTTCGCGATTCTTGAATACTCTCCCATGATTTTCCGCGTAGCATTTGAAGCACTTCTTGGATTGTTGGTCGAATGCTCGGGTTCGGATCGCAGCACACCGTCACGAGTTCGCACATGCGGGGCGCGTATTCGTACCCTTCGGATGCTGGATCGAGGCGTTGCCCATGCTGAGGTACTTTTCCGGTTAGCAGGTGATAAATTGTCGCCCCGTAGGAAAAAACATCACTGGCGCGCGAAATCGTCCCGCCCGCTATGATCTCGGGCGCCATATACCCCGGCGTTCCGCCTCTATTCTCCGCAAACAGAATCGTAAACAGAGTGCCGTTCCCCAGGGGATCGGCCACCTGGAGTAGACCCTGCTTTGTCAAAAGGACATTGTCGGGCTTGAAATCACCGTGCAGATCGAATGCAACGTGGAGATTCGCCAGAGTTCCAGCCAGATTCTCAGCTACCTGCTGCAGTTGGGTCGCACCAAGTCTACCCGCATGTTGCGAGAGAGACCCTCCTTCCAAATACGGCATGACATAAAAGGGGCGTTCGACAGCCAAATTCCACGCTATCAACTGGATCATTCCAAGCGATTTTCGTTGTAGAACTCTAACCTCCCGAGCAAAAGCTTTCCTGCAATGTTCAAGATGGTATTCGCGCAAGAACTTCACGACTACCCATTCGCCTGTATCACTTCTTTGTCCAAGGTAGAGATCTCCGTTGCCACCGGACCGGTACATCCGCAGATTTACGACCTGAAAATTCATCGGGTCCCCCTCGGACGTGAATAAGCCATTCTAAATAAGGCGTACAAGAATGCACCACGCTCGTTATTGGCGGCTCGACGAATTGCCTCGGCTGAATTCCCGCCCTTGATAGCAGCGTCGAGGGCAAGGTAAAGATCGCGAATCGGCCCGGCAGGGCTCGACTGCCCCCCTTCCCATCGATTGACGCTCGCGAACGACACGCCTAGCAGATGAGCCATTTGCTCCTGCGGCAGACCGAGCTTGCGACGAATGACCGCCAAATGACCTGAATCCAACATGCCATAAATCTAGACCAGACCGCTTCGGGTGTCAACATGTGTTATAACAAGTGCTATAACGAATGGGGATTGCAAGCGGGCGTCGATGTTGACCATGCCGAGAGGCGAGCAACCTGTTAGCGCGTGTCGCGAACTCAAAGCAAACATATTTCGACTTCGCAATATCCGTTGCTATCCCCTCAAGGAAACTGATTACAGTACCCCGCTCACCAGTGTACTGAACATCTCCCTGGCGTCATCGTCGGTGAAGACCTCCTCGCGCGATGCCGTCGCATTTCTCGGAATACCTTCTCCCTCGTTGAGTGGCTCCGGCTCTCTCTCCTTCTCCGCGATATCTTCCTCCAGCCGCTGGATGTGATAGCTAAAGTCGTACCTAATCTTTTCACCAAGAGAACTTAGCGAGTCCCTGAGCTCGCTCATTTCGTCAGCTTCGTTGCGGTTGTACCGGTCGTCCTTTACTCCATTTTCACAATACTCCTTAAGCTCCTTATCAAGAATGGACTGTTGAGCTGCAGTCCAATCGAGTGCGGCCTCCGGCAGCTTGACGAGCTCAATCCAGTCCGAAGCTGTTGCGAATGTCAGATGCTCCAGCAGCTCTTGGACAAGGCGGTGGTAAATGTCACGTCCTCCGCTTCCCATGACCCACGCGTTCTTGCCTAATTGAGGGAGGAGCCGCAGGATACCCGTGAAATCTGGGACTGATTGATTCCAGCCGGCCACGAGTTCGCTTGATGCTTGACCCATAAGGGTAAGGAGCTCCCTCGACTGCAGGTCTTCGGCAAGATCCGCCAGAAAGCCAATTCGCGATTCATCACCGAAGTCAATCGGATACCCTCGCAATTCCCCATGTCTGGTTTTCTCCCATCGTATTGAGGGTCCCTGCAGCAACCGGGAGAGCAACTTCACGACCACCGCCGGGTTTTCCGAAATGACAGCGCTTATTTGGCGATGAGGCTGCGCCTTGGAAAGCTCCCACAGGTTTACAACCTGCTTGACGCGAACCGACGAATTCAGCAGATCTTCAGCCGTGTCGCGATCTCCCGAGATAATCCCCGCAATGAACTCACGAATCGAAGGATTGAGGTAACTTCCATGTCCGCTGCTGTATGACAGGAACGCCCCGTCCAGCTCCTGCAAGGCATTGCGAAAGTCGCCGGGGGCGATGGGTTGGTGATACCGCGTAGCCCGGTGCTGATGAAGTGAACGGAAGACCGGTTCCAGATCCGCGATGCTGACCCACTCGCCCAGTGTGTAGAAACTAAGCAGGACATTGCGTGCCGCCTGCGAAATCTGCTTCGAGAATGCGTGCGTCCATATTTCGTTCGGGGACTTGAGCAGTTGTGAGATGTATTTCCGATAGTCACTCGCCGCAACTTCTCGTTGCCGCAAATCCGTAGAGAGCCACTCTATGAGGCGCGGATTAAAATGTTCGTGCTTGATGATCTGCAGAAAGAAATCTTCTTTGAGTACTGCTTCCTTGTACGGCTGCGGTAATCCGCTGAAATACAAATGGTTGTAAAGAATTCGTGCCCGATGAGCGAAGGTGTAATCATCCAGTTCCAAAATGTAACGGTGTTCCAGCGTTGGGCTGCGTGCAAACCTTTCTGACATTTGCAGGGCAGCACGAAGGATGTGCTCGCGCGTCGTCAAAATGAAGCGTCCATTCTTGGAATCGCGCACCAGTTCCATGAAGTCTGTGAGCGACACATCTTCGTTGCGACCGAGGTATTCCGTCCGGTCCCCCAGATAAATCTGACCGAGAAAATCGTCATAGTAGAAGACCTGCTTTGTGGTGTCCGCCTTATAAAGAGCCTTCCCTTCGGCGATTTCCGCCTTGATAACTACGGGCTCATACCCTTGTTCCAGATGGGTATAGAGCAACATCTCCGCAAGTGTTGTTTTTCCGATTCCCGGTGCTCCCGAGATAACGACAATCCTGTTTTCTTCGAGCATTTGCACGGCGCGGGGGAAGGCATTGCTTTGCACGAAGCGCGGTAACTTCTTCCGGATTCGGGCAACCTCGAATTCGGTCTGGCAGATTTCGGCGTTGTGGAGTACACGCTCAATTACATTTGTACTGGTGAGCCAGAGCTTAAAGTTCGCCCGTTCGACGCCGGAATGCCGGCTGAGCAAACCATCAATATCCTGCGCTCCAATGATGTCATGGGTGCTCGTGACGAACGGATGCAGGCCTCGCGCTATTTCATCCTTGTTATTGGGCGTCAGGCCGACCGACGTGACCACAACATAGCGCGTCGGTTTCAGCCGTTCGATTTTCGGCTTCTCGATGTCTCGCAAATGGCCAAGCAGCTTCGCGAAGCCGGAGCCAACGTAGTGTTTGCACTGGACAATGGTCCTTCCTCCATTGGCGTGCGAGTATCGCAAATCGATGCCTTTGTCCCGGCCCGTTTTGAATGCTTCAAGTGCAACGTTCCATTCTGCTTGCAGCAGATCCCGTGCCAACTCTTCGAAGTCTTGGCTCGACAGCGACGTATAGTCATATCGCGACATTACTTACTCCTGCTTGACTCAAGGGCCCGAATGTCAATTATTTCGCGAGGTTTGCATAAGGCCGTCTACCAGCGTAAATGCTCTTAAAGTCTGCTATCGCCTTTGTTTCAGCCATGTCCGCCTCGCCAACGGCGCAGATTCGCCATCGCACGAGCAACTTCTCTTTCTCCGGTAGGTGCCAAAGCAGACGCCCGCCCCAGTGTCCAAGGGGTTTACCATACCCAAATGCAATCAAATCGTCGAGGCGGCGCCTCAACCCTCCTTCGCCCGCTGCTTTTCCGATATACACCACACAGGCGCCCTCAATCCAATTCTTGAAAACGAATTCGGCAGGGCAGGTGGGATCTTTCTTCTTAAATGCCCCGCCTGTGCTCTTCACCAAGAATTCCGGTCGGCAATCCGCCATTCGCAGTACCAGGTAGATACCGGAATGCTGGGGGACTCTCGAGCACCGGGTTTCGCGAAGAATCCCAAAACTGACCGGCTCTGAGAAACCCTCCAACGATATCCCGTCGATGCTCGCGTACAATGTATCCCTCCTGAATTAAGCACTCGGTCGCTGCCCTCGGTGGGAGATGTTTACTTCTCTTTGAGGTTCAAATGAGTGTTTCCACAGGGACACCGAAGTTCGACTGGGTCATTTCGTGGTGTCAAAGATACCCAAGCGTCGCATTTAGGCTTGTCGCACCGGAATTGTTCCAGGAGCTTTCTGAAAGCGGTGACCACTGGCTTGAAATCGTTTTTTGAGAGATCAGCCCATTCGTTATAGTGAATGGCTTTGTTGATGACCCACTGCTCCCCGTTGCTCGCAGCTAATATTTCGGCACGTGCCTTCTGAAGTGGCTCCACTTTTGCGATCTGGTCCTTATCGTCCCACGATTTTGCCGCTTTCATTGCGAGCTTGAGCAGTTCCCCCTGGCGGCCGATGACGGCATTGAGCAACTCTCCCATATCATAGCTACCGTCCGCCCGGTAATTGACCTTTGCCCCCAGCTCATCGGCGAGATCGGACGCCACGTATTCAAGATGTCGGCGCAATCGAGCAGCTGCCGTGGGAACTTCATTCTTCGCTAGGTCCGCCTCGATCTTGTCCCATACTTCTGCGACTTCATCGAGCACAGGGCCTGTCTCCACGGTCCAAGTGTGAAAGGCAACCGCTGACTTTGCTCCTACGACGCCTTCGGTTCTAAGTTGTCTGGCCCAAACCTGATCATGCGTGGTGATTATGAATTGCGTGCTCGGAAACTCAGACTTTAACAGTTTGCAGAACTGCTTGCGGTGCTGAGAATCGACGGACATCACCACGTCATCGAGCACCGCAACGGTAAAGTAAGCACCTAGAACCCGCTTCATCAGGGCCAAGTAAAGGCATACCCCCATTCCATCCTGATGGCCCTCGCTGTGATATGCCCCAGGGGGGAACATTCCCTTCTTGTGGAAATCGACGAGCAATCCAAGCTTGCCATCCGCAGGTTCGAGCTTGGCCTTAAATTCGCCCTCATCGTCCTGGTTTATTTGCCGGTAGTACGCCGCAAAGTCCTCCTCTACCTCGTGATACAGCTTAACCAACGCCGCTTCGGACACATCGCAATAGAGTCTGTACGCCGATTTTCCGCGCATCGCATTTGCTTTTTTGTCTTCCAAGTTCCTTCGCGCAATCCGCAGGTTGTTGAGCCGTTCCTGGGCGAGCACGAGAAAACTGCTGGCCTCCGCAGTTGCACTCTTATCCGGCCGCGCGAGCACAGCTTTGCGGATAGAGTCGATATCCTCGCCCAGCGTGCCGGGACCCGCAGCCCAACCCAGCTCAAACCTTTCCTTGGCTGCAATGATTCCATCTAGTGACGCTATGGATTCGGCGAAGCTGGCCAAGCCCCCCGACCACTCACTCAATCGTCCACCCAGATCTTTTTTCACTTCGGGAAGCTTGGCGACGCCTGCTATGAGTGCGCGTAAGCGTAATATTTCGGCCGAAACGGTTTGGGAACCCTCGACGAGGCGGTCTCGCAAGCTTTGGGCCTGCCGCGACTTCTCCAACTTCGCCTTTAGGTGGGCGCGGAGCTTATTCATATCCCAGTCGAGGTCACATAGCGGGCAATTGGGACCGTCCACGAGATCCAGACCAGCTTGAAAAAAAGAGACCCTCCGAATCAGAGGAAGCATCTCAGCGTCGGCTTGCAACTTTGAAAGGTTCTGCAGAAGCCCGTTTACCGCCGCCTGCGACGCCGCCTCCAGTCCTCTTGCCACGAAATCCGAGAGGGCTTTTATATCTGAGAGAGCCGACTCCTTCGTCGCCCCAACCTCACTCTTTGCCCCCGTCTCTAAGAGGCCTTCTGACAGGTCTGTGTCTTTTTCCAGTTTCGCGATCGCGTCGAGGCCCAGTGTCTTGCGTCGCTTGTTTACAACCGACAAAAGATCGTCCGGTTTCAGGGCTGCGAGATCCAAGTGGCGTTTGAGGCTATCCTCTGCGCTGTCCGCTACTGCCTTTGCTGTGGCCTGTTCGTTAAGTAATTTGTTTTCGGTCGTCTTTAGGGTTGCGCGCGTTTGATCGATATCATCAAGCTTCAGCAGCGTTTGGACATCCCGTGATCGCTGCGTCGCTTCGGTGAGGATGAATTTGATGATGTCCCGCCGCGAGAGTGTCGTTTCCGGATGCTCCGCCATATACGAGAACACTTCCCTGATATCGGGATCATCCGGTGTAATTTGAGGATGTTTCGGCTTTTTTACCGTGCGGGCAATTGACGCCGACTTCTTGAGGTGAGGAATATATACGGTTAACACTATGCGCGCTGCCTCGGGATCATTGCGCTTCTCGACATGAGGAGCGTGTTCCGAGAGGGTAAGATCGCCTGTGCCGGCTCCCCTCAATCTCGCAACTTCGCCGGTCAGCACAAACTGAATCGCATCCACTACCCCGCTCTTGCCGGACCCGTTTGGTCCGGAAATAGCGAAACTGCCACGATTCATCGCTAACTTGAGATCGCGAATCCCGCGGAACTCCTCAATTTGTATGGATTCAATCTGTATCACGGCAACTTGTCTTTTGGCTCTTGATCGGAGAATACCTTCGTCAAATCGGTCGCCTTTGGCTTCTTGCTGCCAGCAAACAGGTCTCGGACTTTTGTCACTTGCACTTCAGAGAATTCGCCCGTCTTTGCCAGGCGCTGGCAGAATTCCTCTAGGATTTCATCCTGAATGGTGGCCACTCTCTACTCCGCTGACTGACAGTTACTTCTTGCGCTTCTTCTTGTCCTTCAATTTAAAACCCGGATCATACAGCTTTACTACCGTTTCGATGAAATGCCGCGCGTCGTCTATTACTTCCTTCGACTCATCGATGTTGCAGAATTCACCTTGATGCGCGACCGCATTGCGTTTCTTATTGATCCGCTCCGCACGCTTCTTTACTTCCGTCAGGGTCTTATGATGCTTGCTTCCCTCGGTTATCGGAATCAGCAAACGGTTCAGCTTTCCCTCAATCCCGTTAGCCCAGCGCAGAAGGCTGTTAACGAAATCCTTTGTGCACTTACTCTGCGATTCAAACTCCTGACGTACCGCGAAATTCGCGGCGATCTCTGCCGCAGTAGCCGACCGCACCACGGCTCCCGAAAATTCCTCTCGTGAATGAAGCCCTGTCAGCTTGTTCCACTGTGACTGGATCTTCTCCAGGTCGGTTCGATCCTCGTATTCCTTTTTGGACATTGGCCTACCTTTCTTGCGTGCGCGCTATGTCATTCAAGTCCGCCGACAATAACCAGCGACTGAAGGGAACATTCTATCTCTCAGGTTCAATACTTCACGTGAAATGTCGGGCTATCCTCAGGCTTGCTCTTGCGCCGGTCGTAGAGGCGGGTAGCGGAGACGTTCGCGTTGTCCGAGCCACTCCTGGACCTTGGCAATGTCGGCCTCGTTTGATAGTGCGTTCGTGTCCGCCGTCGCGCAGGAGTGAACCAGAGTCGAAATGCTTCTTGAGCGTACTCGTCCGATTGTTCTTCACCGGGCAGAAAAGAGGAGCATTGAGATCTTTTCCTGCTGCCCCCCTCGGTGATGCCTTGCGAATGCTTGACCTGCAATGGCACACAACTAGCGCCCAGCCAACGCCAATGATCAGATCTCACGCACGTCCCAGAGAGCGTCCGATTGATGGATTGTCAGTCAGCAAACTACAAGTAAGTCTTCATTGGGGAAGAAAACGAGACGACAGAAAGGATCGACATGTGAAGCTAGTAGTATGGCGGACAGATCCGAGAATTTCGCGGAGCTTGCCGCTCACGAAAAGGAAAATACAAACCTCGGGTTCGGTCGGGGACGCGGCACGACGCTGCTGGCGTCATTGCAGCTCACGGAGGCATATCGGGACTCGCCGAGACCAGATCTTGTGGGGCTATATTATGATGCGTAGAGTTCCTATAAAGTGCGAACTTTGCGTGTTATTATATAGCTGTGAAACTCGAAATAGACCCTTTGCCGGCTTCCCGCGCGCGGCTCGCTTCCGTGCTCCGCGCCTCCAAAGAGGTCGTTTCTATTGATATTGCGACAAAGACACTTGGGATCGAGCGCCGCGAAGCCGCGAAGCTTCTGTCACGCTGGCGAGAGCAGGGCTGGCTCCGAAGGATCGGGCATGGGCTCTATGTTCCTGTGCCTTTGGACCTGGCCGGCAGCGAACAGGTCATCGCAGATCCCTGGGTGCTTGTTCCCACGCTCTTTGGTCAGTGCTACATCGGCGGCTGGACGGCCGCTCATCATTGGGAACTCACCGAGCAGCTCTTCAATGAAACCTTCGTCTTTACGACGCGCCGTGTCTCCGTGAAGCATGTGACCGCGCAGGGCGCTGCATTCCTGCTGCACAGCATAAAACCCAAACGCTTGTTCGGACTAAAAAGTCTTTGGCGCGGCTCAGCCAAAGTCTCGATCTCGGACCCTGCGCGCACGTTGGTCGATATGATTGCGGCACCGGAAGCGGGGGGCGGTATCGATCACGTGGCGGATTGTCTGAGTAGTTATCTTGCGGGCAAAAGCGCCGATCGGGAGCAGCTCATCCGTCACGCAGAGCGGTTCGACAACGGCGCCGTCTTCAAGCGCCTCGGATTCCTCGCAGACACACGGCTTCATGACAAGAAACTCGCGGACGACTGCCGTGCGCGGCTGACGTACGGTTATGCCAAACTCGATCCGTCGCTTCGCACCAGAAAGCTGATCACCGCCTGGCGGCTCTGGGTACCGGAGGCCCAGAAGGTCACAGCCTCATGATCGACAAGCGCGAGATCCTCGAAGCCGCCTCGTCGTTTTCACTGTTGCCCAATATTGTCGAGAAAGATTACGTCCTGGGCTGGATACTCGCCGGCATCAACGCGCATGAAGAGCTTGCGGAAAGCTGGGTCTTCAAGGGCGGTACCTGTCTCAAGAAGTGCTACTTCGAGACTTACCGCTTCTCGGAGGATTTGGATTTCACTCTGCGCGATGAAACTCATCTTGATGAGGAATTCCTGAAGCCGGTATTCGGGGAAGTCGTTACCTGGGTCACGGAACAATCGGGATTGAACATTCCCGCTGACCAGCTTGAGTTCGAGATCTACGACAACCCGCGCGGCAAACCGAACTGCCAGGGCAAGATCGCATATCGCGGGCCGGTTTCACCGACATCGGGCGGCTGGCCCAAGATAAAGCTCGATCTCACGGCGGATGAAAGGCTCGTGCTTCCTTCCGTGCGCCGCGAAGTTTTTCATCCTTACAGCGACAAGCCTGAAGGCGGAATCTGGGCCAATTGTTATGCCTACGAAGAAGCCTTTGGTGAAAAGCTGCGCGCGCTCGGAGAGCGGACGCGCCCGCGCGATCTCTATGACGTCGTGAACCTCTACAGGCACACGGACAGCCGGCCAACGGCCACGGTCCTGCTCGACGTGCTCCGGCAGAAATGCGATCACAAGGCAATCCCGGTGCCCACATTCGCATCCCTGCAGCCCTATCGCCAGGCACTTGAGGTGATGTGGTCGGACATGCTCAAGCACCAACTGCCTGTCCTTCCGCCGCTCAACGATTTCTGGGATGCGCTTCCGGAAATCTTCACTTGGATGACGAGCGGGGCGCCGGTCCCGCAGCGCGCAATCATTCAGCATGGCACCGGTGAAGTGGCGGTCCGGACGCGCGTGCTGCCGATGGCGGTCCCTCTTCCTTCCCGCTCGACTCTGGAAATCATCCGATTCGCAGCGGCGAACCACCTCTGCGTCGATCTTACCTACGACCACAGTGTGCGGCGCATAGAGCCGTATTCCTTAAGGCAGACGGCGGAAGGGTATTTCGTGCTCCACGCCATCCGCACCGATTCGGGTGAACATCGTTCTTACCGTGTGGACCGGATGCAGGGCGCCACTGTGACATCGCAGGTGTTCAATCCGCGCTATGCGGTTGAATTGAGTTCGACGGGTGCGCTGAGCGTGGCTCCTTCGACGGCCATGCCCAGACTGCCACGGATGCGGCGGGCTTCGAGGACCAGGGCGCAAGGGCCAACTTATGTTTTCCGGTGTACGGTGTGCGGCAGGACTCTTACCAAGAAGAAGATGGATGGAAAGCTGAACGCCCACAAGAATCGCTCCGGATCGCAATGCTACGGGCGGTACGGCGTATATGTCCGCACGAGATACTAGCGAATTCGCTACGACTCGCCGAGTGGTCTCAGGGCGAAAGAGACGCGCACCTCTCGCACACTGCCAGCCCACCAACAGGTCGATTCATGTGTTAATTGGAGGATCTGCGGCTGATCGGCCGTAAGTCGGCGAATTCAAGAGGTAAAGCTAACGCATCCAGCATGGATCCCCATGTTTTGATTCTCGGTCAGGATGGGAATCTCGTTCGGGTTCTCCGGACTGCCACGTAAGCCTCTGCGAACGTCAGCCCCTCCACTAAAGATTGCCCGGCCTGCAATGTGGTCCGGACGCAGTGCTCCCACCTTCCCGCAGCCTTAAAAAACCAACCTTTCCATTCGGTGTTCTTAGCCGAAAACGTCTTCTTCTCCATTTTTTTCTCCACTCAACCCGCGCCTTTGAAAACCGGCGTTATTCCAGCGGTGCTCCCTGTCAAGGGTCTGCGATGAACGCGGAACTTGCCCGCGCCCTTGACAGGTCCGCGCCGCTGAACGCCCTCAAACCGTCGCGGGTTTCGCGAAGAAAAAAATTGTTGTTAAAGGAGAAGACAATGCAGAACACTACCGAAAGAAAAGACGTATACAGCCGCATTACCGCACAGATTGTGGAGTATTTGGAGAAAGGCGTCCGCCCGTGGATACGTCCCTGGAATGCTGAGCACGCCGCCGGCCGGATTACTCGCCCGCTGCGGCACAACGGCCAGCCCTATTCCGGAATCAATGTGCTTTCCCTCTGGATGTCCGCCCTGGGCCAGAATTTTGCCGCCCCGATCTGGATGACCTTCCGCCAGGCTAGCGAATTAAACGCTCACGTCCGCAAGGGCGAGAAGGGCTCGCTCGTGGTCTTTGCCAACGCCATCACCCGCACCGAGCACGACGACAAGACCGGCGAAGATGTCGAGCGTGAAATCCCCTACATGAAGGGTTATACGGTTTTCAACGTCGAGCAGATCGAAGGCCTTCCGGAAGTCTATTATGCGAAAGCCGCCCCGACGCTCGATCCCGTGGCTCGCATTGACCGCGCCGAGAAGTTTTTCGCCAGCATGGCCGCGTCCATCAAACACGGCGGAAACCGCGCCTACTACGCGCAGGAGCTGGATTACATCCAGATGCCGCCCTTCGAAGCCTTCCGCGATGCCGAGAGCTACTACGCCACTCTGGCCCATGAACTGACCCACTGGACAAAGCACCCGCAGCGACTTGACCGGGACTTCGGCCGCAAGAGCTGGGGCGATGAAGGCTACAGCCGTGAGGAACTCGTTGCCGAGTTGGGCTCTGCTTTCTTGTGCGCCGACCTCGAACTGCACCAGGACCCGCGAGAAGAAAACGCCGCCTATCTCGCTTCATGGCTGGAAGTTCTCAAGAACGACACCCGCGCTATCTTCACGGCAGCCGCCCATGCGCAACGAGCAGCCGACTACCTCAACCAGAAAGCCACCGCGCAGCTTCCCGACGCCTGCGCGGCCTGATTTTGATCTGGCAGCCTTGTCACTTCTGGCGGAGTGCCGCAAGCACTCCGCCGTTTTCGTTTTCAGGGGCCACACCACAGCGGTGTCAGTCGGGCAATTCCCTGAATCGTCCGACTGAGACTTAGAAACGGCCACCCTTCTGTCAAATCCCGCACTGGTGGCTGCAATTGACAGAATTTTGACAATCGATCACGAAACTTTACGGAGGTCCGTGGGTTCTACAGGCTCATACGCAACTTCTCCAGTCGGCCCTGGTATCGCCAATTCGGGAGGCAGGGTCTTAAGAAGCGAGTACGACAATGAAGAGGCTCCCCCGTTCGCTCTGCTCTTGGTGCGGCAATGAGTACAGGGGTCGAAGCTCCAGTACCGCCCCACCCCTGTGTCAGAGTTGCCACGTTCAGCTTGGTCAAGCCCCCACTCAAACGCTCATCCAGATCATCGCCTATCTCGCTGCCTACAACCACGTGGCTCTTCGGCTTCTGATCGAGGGCCACGAATTGATTCGGGAGGTCGCGTCCGGATCGGTACCGCCGGCCAGATTGCGCAGCAGGAAACCGCCCGAGCGGGTAAGCGCGTCGGCCTTCCGCGGAGCGGGGAGCCTTCGATGACCTTCCACGAGCGCCGGGTACACGCCAGGCTGCGGACTTTCCTCGGTCATCGCTGTGCTGCTGGCCTAAATCCTGAGCTACGGTTGCCGTACAGATCCCCTTTCCTGCCCTTTCTCTCTCAAGCACCGCGAGGGAAAGTAAGCCTGCGCCCTGCGGCTCGGCGGGATTCTGCTTCGTCTGCATCGCCCTTTGGGTCTTGGTTCCTCCCTGAAGGGCACCCTCCAAGAAAGCATCCCTTGGCACTTGGGAGCCGGCTTCACCTCGCGCCCTTCGGGAATGTGCCTTGAGAGATTCAAGGCAGAAAAGGAGAAACATAAATGTACGACAACAACGTTCGGCTCATGGGTTTCATCGGTAAAGACGCAGTCACGCGTAAGACCAGCAACGGAAAGGAATTCGTAGTCCTGTCCCTGGCAACATCCGTCTCGTGGAAGGATGAGAACGGCCAGTACACCGACAAGACCAAGCGTACCGATTGGCATCGCTGCGTCGCGTGGTTCAATCTGTCCAAGTTCGCCGGCACGCTCAAGAAGGGCGCGCACGTCGAGGTCGAAGGCGAACTCCGCTATCGGCAAGTCTCCGACAGCAAGCAGAAGGACGTGAAGCACACGCTTGCCGAGATTCACTTGTCCAAGATTCTTAAGCTCGACCGCGCTGAAAAGCGCGAGAGCGACAGCCTGCCGCCAGACCTGGGTGATGAGTCTGCAGAGCAGCCTTCCGCGGCGTAATTCAGCTCACGTTCTCATAGCGGTGGCACACGACCGTGTGCCACCGCTATCTTTATCTGGTTCTGCCGTGGCCGGGACCCTGCACGCTCCGCCACTTGTCGAATTCCTTGCCGAAAACCTTGTGGGCCCACTTCGGTACCGAACGCGCCAGCTTCACCAGCTCGCCTTCGTGGAAGTGCGCCACCAGGCGCACGCCGCGGCCGTTGGCTGTGTTGTCGAAAAGCATTAAATCATCGGCGAGCTTCTTTACTTCGGGTAGCTGTTTCATGCCCTGAGCATGGTCTTCGGCCACGCGCGCTAGGGGTGCAAACGGTCCCCCCTGGCCCACGCGCAGCAGTACCCGACCGATATTCAGATTTGGGTCCTCGGTAGCAACGTAGATCACCTTCACTTCGAACCCTGCTTTGCGCGCGTCCTGAATCATCTGAGGGTCGATCGTGACGTCCTGGTAGACGAAGGACTGCTGCTCTTTCAGCAGGCGGCTTCGTTCTTGGTTGGTTTCGGCCTGCTCCAGAGGAGAGGAACTGGCTTTGAGAACGGTGGGAAAGACGGCCTTCAGTTTGCTCTCATAGAAGGTGGTCTTCCCGGCGCCAGGTGCCCCCGCCAACACGACCAGGACTGCCTTGTCCGGCGCTTCAGAATCGGAACTGCTGGAGATCTTTATTTCTTCTGATTTCCCAACCACGTCGCGATTCTCCTGAGCGCATTATCGCAATGCGCCACTTCCTGACCTCGACTGAACTGGATCGTTGCGCGTACGAATCGTGACTTCTATACCACGAATTCGCCCAGCCAAGCGGCCGCAGTCGACTATAGGCCGGATAGCATGCCCAACCAGAAAAGGAATCGCTTGTGCTGAGAGCTAGTCACTTGAACGTCTGTGTTTCCAAGGCCATATATAAGGATCATGCTCGTCGCGCCGCACGAACGGGCTTGCCGTTCCCCTTTGCACCACTTTGTTTCTCAAGAAATGGTGCCTCGCCTACTTCGCGGACTCGGACCAGTTCCCCGCCGGCGACAGCCTCCACCACGAACCGCCGGCCTTCCTTGGTGACTTCAACCGTGACTTCGAGCTGCGGGTCATACTCGTAGTAGCCGCCATCCCTCGACCGCAGGTCTGGACCGGGTTCGAGTCCCGTCAGGGCCAGCAAAGTCGCAAAGAATTCCTCACGCTCTCTAGCGGTCATTTTACCGAGCACCGCCATATGACCTCGCAACCGTCCACCTCCTCGACCGGAGCGGGCTTTCAGCAATGAGGCAACCAGCGCACTGTTCAGCAGTTCGTTCATCGTACAGTTGCGCGTTTCGGACCACCGCTCCAGGTCGCGACGCATCTCGCCCGGTATAACCAATTGCGTCGCCTTCGCGGTTACGGGATGCTTTTTGCCGTGAATACTGATCAGCTCGACCGAGGACAGATCGACTGCCTCCACCGCTTCGCGGATCAGATTCGACATGTCTCCGCGCCCGCGTTGCTTCTTGCGCAGATAGTCGTCCACCACGTAGAGCAAACGGGCACCGATGACAGCGCGCGAGGATTTTCGTTTGGCCAAGGTAGGTATATCCGACTGTCTGAAATACGTGACTGTTATACATCTTCGCACCCGAGACCTCAAGTGTCTCTACGGTTTCACATCTGCACAGGTTCGTAGGGAGCGTCGAACAGGATGTCCCGATTCACTCTCACGTTGAACCGGTAGCCGATCGGTATCTTGATCGTCGGTTGAACATTCAGATTCCTTCTGGTCACCTCGACGCCCAGCTCTCCCAGCTGCTGGCCCACGGCGGCTGAAACTGTCTGCCCCGCGGTAGGGGTCTGCAAAGCCGACGTGCTCCCAGTACCGTTTTGGGCTAGTTCAACCCCAGCGCTGAACAAGCTGGTCAGCACCGCAAATCCGATCAGGCGTTTGTAGTGATTGTCCACGTCGAAGCGAAACCCAGAATTCCCCATGGCGTCGTACCCGGTCATGCCTTCCAGGTTGATCGAGGTTCCGTCCGGGTAGATAACGCGATACCAGATCACTTGCACACCTTTCTGGCCGTAGGCAATCCGGGAATTGTAGGCGCCGACCAGTCGCGCGCCTTGGGGAATGAGGAGATACTTCCCGCTTGCGGTGTCGTAAACGTTCGATCGAACGAGAGCCTTCACTTCACCCGGCAAGTCGGAATTCACGGCCTGCTCTAACGTTGCCGGAATGTCCCAACCGGCTTTAACCTCGTACTTGCCGAGGGGAGCCGTACGCGTGGATTTCAAGTAGTTTTCTTGCAGGCCTGCACCGGCCTTTGCCAGAAATGCCTCTTTCTGATCCTGCTGGTTTTGGTGTTCGTAATCTATGGCGCCGTTTCCAAAACGGTCGCGGCGCAGAGCGCTGGCTATGTCTTCGAGGCCACCGGTATCACGACTCGCTGCGGCCTTCGCCAATGCACCCAATTGCGAGACGACATCATTTTGCGGCTGCTGCGGGTTTCCCATCTCCGCGGTGCGGAAGTCGGCAGCCTTGATCAGCGGAGATGCCGCGATCGCTTGTTGCTCACGCTCGTATGCCTGCACCCGTAGCTTCTCTTCCGGGCTGAGCTCTGGCTGCACTCCCGGTTGACCAGTGTGACCGTATCCCGGCCCGCCTTCGCGGTACTCCAGTGGCGGTTTCAGCTCTGGAACCCTGTAGCCTTGGTTGTCATGGCCAGAAGACTTGGACTTCGCACCGATTGCGCCTGCCCCGCGGGAGTTGCTCGGGCCAAATGGCTCACCGGCCACTGCGGGAGCAATCTCGCTGACCAGTTCTTTTTCCGCGGGCACCGCCGCGATTGGTTTCTGTTCTTCGATGGAGCGCGTGTTGAGTTCCATCTGCCGCCGTTGGCGCGCGTACATTCCCAGCAGAATGAGCGCCACGACCGCGGCCAGAACCAGCAGACCGACCAGTCCGGCCCGCTTGCTGATTCGCACCGCCGAGGGCGGTTCGGGAGCCAGATCGATTCCGGAGGGCGACGCAATTTTGCTCATAATCCGCCACCCTTCTGTTCGCTATTTCTCTCTTCTCCAATCTGGGTTCTGCGCGTGATTTCCACTTTTTTCGCATGTTTGCCGGCGCCAACGATCAAAGCTGCGTGGTTGAACAGCCGATCCACCACGTATACGTCGCCTTTGACCCGGTAGTTCACCATCTCCCCGCCGTCAGGACCTTGGACCACGAGCACCGGCGCTTCCGTCCGCTGCGTTGCAATCGGCATTTGAATGTAAGTCTTTACTCCATCGTCCAGCACCCGAGTTGGGCGCATAGTCGGATCACCGCCCTTGATGTCGTAGTCCCAATAGATGGATGCCACGGCATCGGGAAGAACCTTCGTGTCCTTGCGCTCATCTTTCGACTGGCGGGCCGCGTTTTGCTGTTGTTGGAAGCGCCTCCACTGCTGATCCTGGTCTTGCGGATAGGAAAAGGCGACACGTGCAAGGTAGTCATCCGGCTTGGACTGCAAGCGCAGGTAGTACGCGCGCCGGTCGGTTGGAATCATCATCGTCGTGTCCAGGCCGGCCGCGGTGGGCTTGATTACGATCAGGGGCATCGCAGTCTCGCCGCTTCCCGCACTTGCCGGAGAAATCTCCCACCGCACGCTGTCGCCGATTTGCGGCTCACCCACCAACTTCTCCCCTGGCTGAAGTTCAACGACGCAAATGTGCAGCGGAGAACAGACAACCACCGGCATTCCCGCGCCATAGACGTACACCACACGGCCGTCTTTGCCAGGCGCGGGAATATTTCCAGCATTTTGCCATTGCCGGCTCACCCCCACTGCCTCTTGCCCCGTAAGGCCGAGCGCCACATCTTTCTTGGGAACGTAATCCCTAGGGACATCCTTGGACCGTGGTCCTGTGGACGGCGTAGGCACCACAGTCAGTGGCGGTACCGTGCTCTGGGCACGCGGCGGCTTGGGGACATCCTGGCTGTGCAGCTTCTTGAGTGCCTCCGTGAATTGGTACTTGTCCGGCGACGGCACCGCATCTTTCGCAGACGGCTTCGAGTCTTTCGACGGAGGGCTCACCTGAACTTTTACCGAGCCCTGAGACTGCGACTGATCTTGCTCAGCCGACATTATTCCTGTGGTCGAGGACAAGATCGCTATGATTGCAAGGATTCTCTTTGTCATGGGGTCTCACCCTTTACATCACCTTTGACCAGCTCGCATCGATTACGTAGATGCCGAGCGGATTTACGTGCGCAAGTCTTTCGTCGGTTGGAGGATTCACGGCTATCGTGAACACACCTTTCCAGTTTTGGGTTTCGCTAATCGCGCCGGCGTGGTCTCTGGCAGTCTCAGTCCATTCCACTTCGTAGCTACGATTGCTCGTCGGCAACACCGTGTTAACGTCCACCGAAACCGTCTCCGTGCGGACGCGATCGAATGGCGTGTTGTTGCGATACCAGTCGGTGATGAACATCTGAGCTGGACTACCCTGACCGATCATGGAATAAACGCGATCAATCGACCTGCGTTGCACCAAGGGATCTGAAATAACCATCCGGAGGTCCTGGACCCACTGATAAAGCGCCGCGCGTTTCATGCGGTCGTCGATCACTGGAGCCTGGTCCGCAGTGCCAGAGGCAACCACATGGCCGATCGAATCCACTGCCACGATGAACGGTATGGTCTTCGAGCGCAGCGAGACTGCGATCAAACCTGCAGCTTCCACAAGGGCCAACAGCAATGCCAGAAAGGCCGCGGCACGCCAGTTGCGAGCTCTCGAAATCAGATCGCCATAGCGCTCGTTCCACTCGTGCTTGGCCGCCACCCACGGACTCAGGTGGGAGTTTTCGGGATCAGCTCTGAGCTGTTTTGGTGCGGGCATGACTTCCGTTGCCATCTCAACCTCCTATTCGAACTGCAGAACGGCTCGAACTGGTCACACGTCCTCGCCGCTATGTCCTCCCCCGAAACCGGGGGGAGGCCCGTGGTGATGACCATCTTGCGGAAGACGAACGTTATTCAAGTCCTTACGCAAACTACGCAGCGCACCCGCCCCTCTCTGGCCGAAGGTCTGAGTCGAGCCTGGCGGCGACACCTGTCCGCCCCCACCCTCACTACCAGAAGAGGTTGGTGTCTTAGGAGGTGGAGGTTGAAAAGTCAGCCCGTTCGTGGCGCTGAACGTGCTCCCCCTGGCTATCGTCGCCCCCAAAGGCGCTGCCGAACTTGACGCGCCGCCAGCCCCTCCGCCACCAGTGCCGCTGCCTAGCATCTTGGTGAATCCGGAACCGGCCCAATCACGAACTGCTTTGCTCGCGGTATAGGCCGCTCCCGCCCCAGCCAGTGCCCACGCGGCGCCGGTCATCCCGGCGCCGGCCACGGTCATCGACGGGCTAAGAACATCTCCGCCGGTAAAGGCAGGAGAGCCACCGATTACGCCCGAGATCAGTTTGGGCGACATCCAGCACAGCGCCATAAAGATGACGCAGGCAGCGGCAATATCTCCCGCACTCATCGCCGGCATCTGGGAGTTGGCAACCTGTCCGGCTGCGGCGAGCCAGCCATTGGAAAGGTTCATTCCCACACCGATCAGCAAATACAACGTCATCAACTTGATCCCGATCGAGATGGCGAGGCCGATGTACCGCTCAACGTATGGCGTCGTCCATCGGGAACCGCCGAATCCCAGGAAGATGAACCCAGCAGCGATCACGATGTAGCTCTCCACCATCGCCGCCACAAACTGAATCGTGATGATGACGTAGGCCACCAGCGTGACGAATGCGGCGAAGACCAAAGACACCGCCGTTCCGAAGTTAGTCAGGAAACCTGCGTTGCTGGCTCCAGAGAGAAGAGAACCAAAGATGTTCAAGCCCATCGAGAGCACATTGCTAGGCGCAATACTGCCGTTCACCCCAGCCGCCCGTTGTCCCAAGATCCCGAAGCTCTGAATAATCCACGGGATCCAGTTCTGACCGTTAATCAGCAAGGCGTAGAAAATCCCAATCCACATGATCTTGCGGATCAAAGTTGCCGCGAGTGACTGAAAATCCGAGCGCTCCAAAACGACCAGGGTCAACGTCCACGCAACTTCAATTGCAGCCAGCAACGTGAACAGCTTGGTGGCAGATCCCTGCACTGCCGCAAACCAGGCGACTTCCTGACTCTGGTATTGCTGCAGAATCTGACTGGGAGAATTGAGAGGACCTTGTGCGAACGCCGACTGGCAGAGCAAAGCGAATAGGGCCGTCGCAATTGCGTTTCGTACGACGCGCGCGTGTGACGCCCAGCCTGAACTGCTTTCCAAAACGAACCCAACCTCAATACGTCTTGCTGTCGCCCTTGAACGGGTGGTAGAAGGAAGTGTTCGCCGCCGCAGTGCACACTCGTCCTTCAGTTGTGTCTCCCCAGTTCGCTGTCGCACTGCCGGATTTCCTGACTTGGTCACAGTCCTTCTTTACTTGGAGCGCGAGCTCCTCATGCTGCTGAAGCCACTGTTGGATTGAGTTCACCGAGGCCACTGACAAATCCCCCGCCCCAGCCGCCTCAAGCTTTTGCACGATCGCGCTTGCCGTTTCTTTTTTGCGGCAACCTACGAGCAAACCCACAAATAACAAAGTCAACAGAATTGTCCGTTTCATCCCAGCTCTCCTCCTTTAAGGGAGTTGGAATGTAATACCATCTCCCTGGACCGGAACGTAGTTGAAAAATTGCTGCTGTGCACCCACATCTGCCTGTTCCTTCTGGATCTGTTCTGCTTGATACGCCTGTTTGCTTTGCAGATCAAGAATCATGAGTTCCCGAAGCTTCATCAATTGCTCTACCTGCTGTTCTGAGATTTCCGTTCCAATCTGAATGGAGTCCATTTGGCCGGCCGGTGTCTGCGCCATCTGTCGGAGCGCGGCCAATACCGCCTGCTCGTTCTGCAGTTGCTGGCCCTGTAATCCCATTGCTTGGAGGGTACTGTGAGTGGTATCGAGCGAGGTCTGAGACCACTGCTGATAGTTCTGATAAAAGGCAGTTGGACTCCACGCCTGTGAATATCCCTTGAACGTATTGCGGAACTGCACGTCAAGGTTGGCCATGGAATACGCCAGAGCTTGGCCTCCTTGAACAATCTGTGCCAGTTTCTGCAGGTCCTGTGTCACCGGCCCGAAAATCTGGTACGCCAGAGCATGCGAGTTCTTAAGCATGAGCGAGTACCGCAGGAGGTCGTTCTGGACCATCTGGACCTGCTGGATGTATTGCTGGAGCAGTTCCACGTGGTTTAGAAGCTGCGTGAACTCCGTCGCGAAGACGCCGCCCGCCTCTACGGGGCTGGGCGTTCCACCTACGATCAAACAAACCATCACGACAAGAACAAAACCACGGCGCTTCATACGACGATCCTCCGATTTCCGGTTAGTTTTTCCAGCCAGTCTGACCACTCACCCAGCTTCCGTGACCGCAACCAGTCACTTTGCCAGGTGTCAGGACACATCGTTATGAGCGCGTCCACCTTGTCGCGCTCCTCTTGACCATTCACACCCACGAACGAGAGGGCGACTCCACCCAGACCCAGCGAAATCAACCGCCGACCTTCGCTCGAAACAACGTAATACTGCCGTTTTGGCAGGGCAGTCTGCACGATTTGAACCTCGCGTTCATTCAATCCAGTCGCGTGGTAGAACTCGCGCGACGCCGGGTTGCCGGCCTCAGCGTTCGGCAACAACACTTTCGTCGGGCAACTCTCCAGCACCACATCCCGAATCTTCGAGTTGAAGATGTCGGAAAGGTTTTGCGTTGCCAGCAACACCGCAGCGTTCTTCTTGCGGAGGGTCTTGAGCCAATCCCGCAGGTAGTCTCGGAACAGGTCGTTTCGCAGATAGACCCAAGCCTCATCGAGGGGGACTAACGTCGGACTGCCGTCCAGGCGTTTCTCGATTCGCCGGAACAGATACAGGAGCACCGCGATAACGGCCTTGTCGTTGCTGTCGCCCGAGGTCATGAGTTTCTCCATCTCAAAGACCATGAACTTGCTGGCTCCCAGGGAGTCTTCCTTCGCATCGAGCAATTGCCCCCAAGCTCCACCCAGGGTGTAGAACTCCAGCGCCTCGCGGACTTCCATGTTTTGTACCTGGGCGCAGAAGTCAGTTAGCGTCCGCCCGTGAGCTTCCCGGAGCATCTTGACCGCTTCGGTAATAGCGTTTCGGTGTTGCGGAGTGATTGGCGTCAGATTGTTCAGTGCGCAGAGCTTCTCGATCCACTCAATTGCCCATACGACATCGGACGCGTCGTCCAAATCCCGCAGCGGGCAGAACGAAAGGTGTTGTTTCTCCCCGCCCAGCTCATAGAAGTCTCCGCCGGCCGCACGACACAACACATAGAGGGAATATCCTTTGTCAAAACCAAACACCTGGGCGTGCGGATAACGGAACCACTGAGCCGCGATCAGGCCCAGGAATGTTGATTTGCCGCTGCCGGGAGGGCCAACCATTAAGGTATGGCCCAGGTCGCCAACATGCAGATTGAAGCGAAAGGGCGTTGCTCCGGTCGTTGCTGCATACAGTAGTGGCGGGCTTTGGGAAGGCATCAGTGGCGATGGATTCTCGCGGCGTCCGGCCCAGACGGAAGTGATCGGCAGAACGTCTGCCAGATTCAGGGTGTGAAGTACAACTTGCCGAACATTGCAGTAGCCATCGCCCGGCAGGCTGCCACGCCATGCCTCGACAGCATTGACTGTCTCAACGCGGGCTGAATAGCCCAGATTGCGAATTGTCTTGGCGACCAGAGCGACGCTATCGTCCAGTCTCTCTTCATCGCCGTCTGAACAGATGATGTTCGTCGAGTAAAAAGCGAACTGCACGTCGCCGGCGGAGGCAACACTCATCGCCTCTTCGGCATCGGTTGCCATCTGCTGGGCGTGGAGGTTCACGGGACCTGTCTCAGTTCTGAATAGCGTGTCCTTGAAGCCCCGGACGCGTGCTTTCCACTTCTTCCGGGTCTTGTCCAAAAACGATCCCGCTTCTTCCGGGTCCATCAAAATGGCACGAGTGTTCCACCGGAATTCAATGGGCAAAGAATCGAGAGCCCCCAGGACGCCCGGATAGCTAGCCTTGGGGAAGCCATCTATCGCAACTACGCGGACATGCTTCTCACCGATCTTGGGTTCAATCCCTCCCACAAAATCCTCTGCCGCTATGAGCTGATTGAGGTAAACGGGAATGTCCGGAAGAACAAACGGGTCATCGAGTCCGGTTACGCATCTCCGGACATAGCGGAGCAAGGAATCGGTCGTGGATGGAAAGCCAAATTCGTCTTCACCAGCCGCGGCTTGCAAACGGCGGCATACGGTGAACAACGAGCTGAATACATCCTCGAAGGTGGCGATTCGGTTCTTGAAGTAGTCGAGCGCCTTCTGGGCTGTGGCTTTCCGCGTCTTCGCGCCGTCGAACATCCAGCCCTTCATCTTCTCTTCGTTCGCCGCCGGAGGCAGGTAGGTCAGGGTCAGGAAATACTCGCTCTCGAAATGCGCGCCCTCGGCCGTGAACTGGGCGCGCCGCTCGTCGTCAATCACCGCCGTCACCACATCGGGGTAATGACCGGGGCCGGGGTATTCCGGAGCGAGAGAGCGGATAGTGTCGCACTGCAGCATCCATCCGCTTCCCAAGCGCAAGATGGCGCTGAAGCGAGAACTCAGAGCGGCCATCTCTTCGTGCGTGGCGGAAGCCATATCGGGTCCCCGGAATGTCCACCCGGCAAGAAGGGCTCCGTCCTGAAGGAGCAAAACCCCGTTTTCAATCATCGCGTCGTACAAGAGCAAGTCGGCGAGACCCGCAGCATGGCGACGATGTTCTGTGATCTGCACTTTCCGTTATCTCCACTTCATTCGTGTCGAAGTCGGCCGAGCACTGAGTCGACTCTTCGCGGGGTAGAACGCCCGGTAGCGCACATGGCGAACGTAGACATGCCGCAGTAGCGGATCGACCCTTCCCATTCGGGCCAACACCGCTACCGCGGCCAGCCACAGCACCAAACCCGCCACAATGCTCCACCAGGTCATGACCGCGAAGATCAGCATCGCTGCCAAAACGCCGGAGACCAAAACCAGCTCACGGTCACCGCCCAACAGCAAGTGAGGCCGGTTTGCGGATTGGTGAAAGGGCATCTCTCTGGGAGAGTCCATAGGCACCTCTACACACAAGCGGAGCTAACGTTAAAGAGCGTGGTCATGATGACCGCGCCGCCGACCAGCATGGCGATGGCGCAAACCGCGAACACACCGCGACGAGCGAATTCGTTCCATTCCCCTCCGAAGATCAAGGTGACCCCGATAGCCGCCAGCGCGATGATGGCGATGAGAACGGCGACAGGTCCGCTGATCGAGTTCTGCAGCGTTTGCAGTGGCGCTTCCCACGGTAAGCCGGTCTGGCCTGTCGAGGCATACAACGGGCTGGACAGGAACAAAATCACCGTCCAAAAGAACGGGAACCGCTTGAACAATTCAGACATTGCCTTCCTCCCTATTGAGTTTCAGAGCTTCCTTCAGTACGACAGGCTGAGGAGCAGGACCAGGCAGGCGCCCACCACCAGCGCAATTCCCACACCCAGGACGACCAGTTCATTAGCCCGAAGACGGGCAGCCGAACTCACAACCCACGCTTCGAGCCTCGACATACAGCCTCCTCACACATACTCAAGCTGATACCGCCCGTCTTCGTAGCCCAGCACCACCGCTACTTCGCGGACCTTCCGGCCCGCGGAGATTTCCGTTTCTTCATCCACGAACACCACCAGGTTCACGGCCTCGGCAATCAACTTCTGCTGCGGCGCACTGGTCGCTTCCGCGACCAGGCTTTCGAGACGCAAAAGACCGCTCAGCGCGTCGTTGGCGTGGACAGTGGCAGCGCCTCCCGGATGCCCCGTGTTCCACGCCTTGAGCATGGTGAGGGCTTCTCCGCCGCGGACTTCACCCACAACGATGCGCGTCGGCTTCAACCGCATACAGGCCCGCAGGCAATCGAGCATGGTGACGTTTCCTACCGCCAACAACGCCACGGAGTTCTCTACGGCACACTGCAACTCAGGAGTGTCCTCAATGAGCAGAACGCGATCCCTGGGGGACACCTGAGTCAGCCAATGCAGGATTGCGTTGACCAAGGTGGTCTTCCCGGACCCCGTGGAGCCGACCACAAGAATGTTTTTCCGCTGCGCCACAGCCCAACGAATGACATCAGCGTGCTTCTTACCCCGAACGTTTGCCACGAATTCATCCCTGTGGCGTCGGCGGTTCAGCGCATCTTTGCTATCGGTCAGGATGCCCGCGGCTTCGTAGTCATCGAGAGTGAAGATCGAGCGGGGACGCTGACGAAGAGCAAAAACGGGCCGGCGAACGACCGGAGGCACAATCGCCTCAAAGCGACTGCCATCGAGAGGAAGCTCCGTTTCGAGGATTGGCTGATCGTGATTGATGATGGTCCCGCGCATCGCCGCGATCGTGCCAAAGGCGCTCTGGGCTTGACTTGGGCCCATCGTGCCGATGTTCACGAAGGCACCGCGGGTACGTTTCACCCACAGTGCGCTATCGGGATTGAGCACCAGGTCCTCGGTCGTCCCGTCTTCCAGACAGGCAATCACTGTCCGCCCAAGCTCGCGGGTCAGTTTGTCTTTATAACGAGCGGCCTGTTCCGGGTCCTGCATACACAGCCTTGAAACTAATCCTTGAAAAAGAGTGCCTGTCTGATATATATGAGTTGTCGCTGACAGTCATATATATGTGTATGTAGGATTCTTACTCCCTAACTCAATCGGATGTCAACTGGAAAAATGAAAATGCCCGATCGAACCCAGGAAGCAGTCAGACAACAAGTCGAGGCAATGGGCGCAGAGGTGTTCGAGGTAGGGGTCTTCGATTCCGTCAGCGAGCGGATGGTCCTCCGAACCTGGGACAAAGCCACCGCTGTCAAATCAATACCCTGGCTTCGCTTTGAGAACCTGAAAGGCCGAAACATCTACGTTCGCCCCGCCGGCATTCACAGCTTGTCGCTGGTGGACGACCTGTCAGCCGACGCCCTCCATAGGATGAGGCGCGAAGGGTTCACACCGGCGCTGGTGGTAGAGACCTCACCGCGCAATTTCCAGGCGTGGCTGCGACACGACAGAACACTCGACAAGGCCCTATCCACTGCTGCGGCCAAGGCGCTTGCAAGAGAATTTCACGGTGACCAGGGATCGGCCGACTGGCGACACTTCGGACGCCTCGCCGGGTTCACCAATCGAAAGGAAAAGTATCGACTAGCCAACGGACACTTCCCCTATGTCCGGCTTATCGAAGCAACAGGGGCGGTCTACGAACGCGCACAGACCTTCGTTCAAGAAGTCGAGGATCGGTTGAAAGGAGAGGTCGAAGAAACCGAAGCAGGGCGAAGGCTGTTCCGGATGAAGCCACGGAGGACCGGGTTGGGGACAAAACCGATTGAGCACTTCCGGAATGATTCAAAGTACGCCGGGGCTCAGTCCCGAAGTGATATGGCGTATGCCGTGTACGCCCTCGATCATGCGGTTTCAGAAGATGCGGTGCGAGCGGCGATTGCCTCTCAGGATCTTTCTTTCAAAGGAAGTCCCCTCCGTCAGTCAGATTACGTAAATCGCATAATCGACAAAGCGCAGAGATATCTCCGCAGCCATGGAATGCGCAGGTAGCTTTCTATAGAAGCGCGTTTCTGTTTAACTTCCGTGTTGCCGACCAAGCACCCAGACACCCCAATTGCCAGTTGCGGCCTGGCTCCGGGTACGAGCTGTCGAGGAATATAAGTCATTCCGCGGTCTCTACACGTTCGGGCTTACCCGCGGCGGGCTGTGAGTTCAGACGCAAACACTATTTCAGCCAGCTTCACTCGCGATAACCACCAACCGCTCTTGAATACTGCCGGAAGATATGCCGCTGCCGAGTTCGCCTGCGGTGACGCCTTCCGCTGGTGAACGCACCAACGTACCGACCGACGCCCGCTGACGGGCTTGGCCTCTCACCGGAACAGAACGACTTGAAAACCCTTAGGGACTAGCTGCATTAGCAGCACGTCGTAGTACCAAAGCAGCGCAGAGCAGACCATTGCAACCACGAAGAATCCCCCGCTCTCCCACAGGAAATCCGTACGCCAATTCTGATACCAGGAAATAACGAACAACAACACTGATGCAAACAAGGAGAAAGCAGTGACCAAACCCACAATGATTCTGACTACGGGCCGGAGGGTGCCAAGAAAAATGAACAAAACACGCTTAAGGAGTTTCCGGCCCAGCACCAGCGTGAAGCCGAGGACCGACGCCGCGCCGGAGGCTGGGGTCGGTCTCCCGCGCCATTGGGTTCTTTCACGAGGCCGCGGCGGAAGGACTTCCGGGCCGCTGATGACTTCTCCCGTTAGGATGAGACTTTCGCTGTTTCTCGCCCAATCGCTCATGACGGTACAACCTCCTAAAGAAACCTCCCCAGGGCAATACCGAACAGGAGAAGCGCGACCGCACAAACTATGCCGGCCGCAAGCCAACGGCGCACCACACACTGCGAATGCGAAACCTGGATCTTGAAAACAGCCTCGTTGGCCTCCAGCTTGGCGGCCTGAATATCCCGATGAATCTCCTCCCGTATCGCTCTGGCCGCGCTACGAACCTCATCGATTAGATGCGCTGAAGCCCGCTGCTGCATGTCCTCAAAACACGCGTCGATCTCCGCGATAAGCACCCTAGCCCGGTTTTCCAGCCGAGCAAAAGACTGTTCCAGCACACACTCGCTAATGGTGACCAGCACTAGTGCGGGGTCGTCCGGCTTCAGGGCAACCCCATGCCGCGCAGCGACCTCAGCCGTGATGCGCTTGACTTCCAACTGCTCCATCGCTCACCTTCACGACGCCAGAGTCGTCTTCTGCCCCAAACCTGACCCCAACGCACCGGCACTCTTTCCCTGTTCATCCAGGCTTAGGTCGTCCAGCTGCTGAAACAGGTCATCTCTCACGATCTTCAAACGCTGCTTGGCCATTATCGAGAACTGTCCATTTCGGAAAGCTTCGGCAAAAGTCAGCTTGCTAGCGATCATCTCTTCGACATCACGCCCGAATGTGTCTTGATTTCGCCGTATGATCTCAACCGATCCGAGGATTTTCTGCTCATTGTCCCGGTAAGCTGCCATTTCCGGAAATGCCGAGCCATCCTGCTGGATGTGCCCAAAATACTCGTTGAGCCACACGACGATGTTGCGCTCGCTCGAGGTTTCCGCCACCTGCCTGAAGCCACTCAGAGTGTCCGCCATCGCCTGCCCGCCAGTGATGACCGAATGGACTAGAAGGCGGCGCCCAGCGTGCCGCAAGCAATCGAATGCATGGTTCTCCAGCATGTAGTACCAAAGCGGGATGAACGTCGAGGCACCGCTGTCGATTACGAAAGCACCTGATTCGGTGAGCAGACGTTCCAGCAGAACATCGAACTTTCTCTGATCGACCCGGCCATCGCGCAGGACTTCAAGCGATTCGACGCCGAGATTCTGGTACTGAGCCAGCGAGTGATTGACAGGGTCGGTGTCCACGGGATATACCGTCATCCCTCGCTCGCGGAAATACTGCACCAGGATCGATGCCACGAGCGTCTTGCCGACGCCACCCTTCCCCTGCAAAGAAAGATGCACCGTGGTTTGAGGGCTAATTGCTTTGTTTACCATCATCCTTTTTCCTCCCATGCACCAAAATGTCCAGGTCCTCTGTACCCCGATAATGAAACCCTGGCCGTGAAGCCTGCCGGCGACGAAGGTTGGCCAGAGGATCGAATCCGTCCGCCGGGTCACCGGGGACCTCGGTTTCAGCCTTTCTCCCGAGTGTGGGCGCGGTTCGGGAACTCTTCTTTTTCTCTCTCTGGAGATACATGCAGAATTGGGGGTAGGTCACGTCCAAGCCGTTGTCGCGTACCCACTGCCAAATGGTTTTCAAGCGGTAGCCGGCTGCAAGCGCTTCCTCGATCTCCGGAATCAACGTTCTGACCATGCCGGATTTCGTGGGCGGAGTCTTCGCCCGCATGGTGCGGATGGCGTTTTTTAGGTGGTCGGTCATGCCCGGTCTTGGGGAGGAAAAAAGTTACCAAAATCAACCAGAGTCAACCGGAATTAACATACGCATACATATATTTATCATTTATACCAAAACCATTAACCAACGCCAACAAAAATCACCCAGAAACAACAGGAGCCGCGACAGTCCGACGCCAAGAACGTTATTCTTCAGACCAAAGAGGCGTAGTGGAACATAAAGGAATGTGGCTCATTGAGGCTCAGGAGCAGTCTCAGATTGTTCTTGCGCCGCGATTTATTGTGTGTTACATGTATGCATATCATAGCCACGAATGAGCCACGTGGCAGTTGAGGCAGGTAACAGCTCATGGCACAGCGCAATTTGCGTCTGAATGACGGCTTGAAACAGCGAATCGACGAAATTGCCAGCGAGCGAGGCTACCGTTCAAGCTCGGCCTTCATGGTGCAAGCCATTGAGGAAAAGCTCCAACGCCTGGAGGCAATTGATTCAATGTCCGAGGCTGAGGCTCGGATTGCGGCGACCTTCGACCAGATCATGCGGGAGGTACGGTCTCTGCATACTTCAATGCAGGCGCAGTTTGCGCTCACCGACGCTCTGACCAAATACGTCCTCACCTGCATGATCGAGCCGCCCCCGGACTTGCTGGAAGCTGCAAGAGCGAAAGCGAAGACCCGATACGACAGGCTAATGCGAGCCGCCGCCAAGACGATCACCGGGCAGGTAGCGAACTCGCTCCATGAGGCGGCCGCAAATGACGATTGAGGATCGCGAGAGACCATTCCGGTTGCGCCCCCGGAGGCCACGTGGTGAGACCCGAATCCAGGGTGGACGACGCTGGGCATCGGGACTCCGCGGGTTGTTGCGACTGGCGCAGAGTTCAGCGCACCGTCTGAACCGGGGTAAGCGGACTTGGCATGCGGCCCACGGGGCGTCCGGCCCGACCAGTTACAAGCAGCGTTGTGCCGTGCGGGTCACATACTCCCAGAACAAGACAGCCGGCCAGTGGAAGGCCCACGGGCACTACATTGCCCGAGAGACTGCAACAGAGAAGAGCAAGGCAAAAACCGCCGGGTTCGATGCCAAGGAAAGCCGGGTAGACATCGCACAGCGATTGGACACCTGGCAGCGCGCCGGAGATCAGCGATTTTTCAAGCTCATCATCTCTCCCGAGTTCGGCGACCGGATGGACTTGGAGGCCCATACCAGAACGCTCCTGAAGTGTATGGAACGGGACCTCGACACCAAGCTCGAATGGGCGGCCGCGGTCCACTACAACACAGACCACCCTCATGTTCACGTTGTTTTGCGGGGTCGTGACGAGCATGGCAAGGCCTTGCGCCTGCCACGAGAGTATGTGCAATCCGGTATTCGGTCCCATGCCGAAGACATTGCGACCAAGCAGCTCGGTTATCGCACGGAACGTGATGCGGTGGAGGCACAGCGCCGTGAGGTCCCCCAACTCCGATTTACGACACTGGATCGGATGATTCAGCGGCACAATCCACAACGAGCTGACTATTTCACGTTGCAGCGCGACCCTACGTGCGCTGGATTACAAGGTTTCTCACGAGCGCAGCAGCATAGTCTCGCTGCACGATTAGCGAAACTGGAGCAGATGGGGCTGGCTGAAGGCCTCGGTCATTACACCTGGCGAATACGAGGCGATTTTGGGCGCCTTCTTCGGACCATGCAGAAAAGCAGTGATCGGCAAAGAATGCTCGCCAGGCACGGAGCCCTGTTGTCTGACGAAAGATTGCCATTGGAGTTCGTTTCCTTCCGACAGCTCACTCAAGTGGAGGGTCGTGTTGTGGCGCGCGGGCAAGAGGAAGACACAGACCGGATGTACCTCATGGTGGAAGGAGTAGACGGGAAAGTTCACTTGCTCTATCAAAATGAGGACATTCAAAACGCGCGTCACAAAGGACAACTGGCCATCAATTCGTTTGTGCGAATTGAGAAGCAGTTCTCGGAAGGGCGACCGTTCCTTCAGGTCAGCGATTTGGGCAATGCCTACGAACTTCTAACAAATAGCGCCTATCTTCGAAGCGCGGCTTCGAAACTAACTCAGCGGGGCATCGTCGATGTAGGGCGAACCTGCGGCGGCTGGCTCGGACACTATCAAGATGCGGTGCGCGAACATCTCTCTGAAACCAAAGAACGCAATCGCGGGCGTGGTCGCTGACTCACCTCCACGAGGCTGAGTCGTCAACCTGGGGATTTCCATGGTTTCAACGGTCTCCCAAGCCTTTCGACGAGCACAAATAGGCAGATCTGGAACGCAATTGTTATTGTCTGCCGCGATTTGGGTTATCTTCGTTCCCCAATGAACCGCTTCTCGTATTTCCGAAAACCGACTACAAATTCGAATCCCTAGTCGCACTAGTTCGTTGCAATGATGTCCCATGACCGAGCCTCTTGAGTCGGCGTCAGTCGTTCCTGGTCCGGGGATGCATTCACGACATATTTCTCGTGTTCGATCGTCAAAACCTTCTTGCCATAGAGCCGGACCTGGACAAAAGTCTGGTCTTTTTCGGGAAGCCAGAAGCCATCGAGTTTTTGATATAGGCGAACGAAATCGGCTCGTTGGATCCAGAAAGACAGTTTTTTCGCGGGATGTCCTTCAATCCGGACGACGGCGAAATCGTCAACGTCAATCCACAGCTTGCCCTCAAACAAATACTTGTCCTCCCGCTTCGGAACGGCCCGCGCGACGAAGCAATGGTAACGTCCAACTTGCTGTTCGCCGAGCAGTGCCAAAGAATAGTTGTCAGGCGAGATGGCGCTATCGTGATGTTCTTTGCCGGCAGCAGCTGCGATCTCGCTGGAGATAAGAGGATTCAATGCCATCCGGCGAATGAGTCCCGAGCCTGTTTCGGACGTAACGACGAATGTTTTCTTGTCTGGCGCGCGAAACTCCATGCGCCCGATTTCCTCGGCATGGACTTTTCCCTTGAGATCGATCACCTGATACGTCCGACGGGCCGTATAGTCCCGCAGGGCCGACTTTCGAAGCTCATTGTGGGCGTTGAGTTCGTTGAAGATCTGGTCGGCCGAGGCACCCCGGCGCAAGGGTTCGAGTGGGGCGGTAAGTTCTGGTTGGCTCTCCGGATCACGCTGCCCTTTAGCATCGGCTGCAAACATTGTTACGGCGACCACTGTGAGGGTTAACAGGGAGAGCGTCAGTTTCGGACGCGATGCGGTCATATCTTTTCTAGACATGTTTACTTCTCCTTCTTCCAATCTTCAGAAACTGGCGCTGCAATTTCGGGTGTCACATTTGACCGCTCAGTGGCGGAGCTGATGGCCGAGGCTCCGGCAAAGAGGATTGCTTGATGGTCTTCGCTACGTTGTGTGCCAGGTTATGGGTAGCGCGCAAATTGCTACCCATAAAACGGACGTTGCCGTTAATTGTGCGCTCGAGCACGACGTGGCCGTTCCGTTGGCACAGTTGACTGCTTACCGTTAGTTTTGTTGCCCCGCTCACGGTGGTCACCGCGCGCCGGGTTTCGCTGCCCGGCGTGTACTTCTGTATGGTTGTTTTTAGAATCAGCAAGTCGGTAACATCGGCGGCGTTACGGTCTCCTTCGCGGAGCACCTGCTTGAAGCGCTTCGTCTTGCTCAACTCGTCGAGAAGGCTTTCGTAAATAGCGACCTGGAAGGCCGGTTCGAGATTTACGTCTCCGGTGTCAACCTTGTCCACCTGCACGCTCCATGACTCAGCGCTCACGCCTTTGCTGCTGGAAGAAGATTTCACGGGCACAGCTTGGGCACGCAGTTGAAATGGATTTCCCAAGGTGATCGTCACAAGAGCGGCCGCAAGCGCGAGGCATGAGAATCGGCTATTTACTGTCATTGGGCACCTCTGCAGTAGTCTGTTGTGTTGGTTGGGCCAGGACATCGCCGAGGTGGGCGCCTTTGGCCACCAAAGCGTTCCTTAGAATCTCACCTTGCCCTTGGTGGAGTTGGAACATCGCGCCGTGGAATCCTCCATCGCTGTCGACATATTCCAGCGTCAGCGTCTCGTACTTCTTGTGGGCAAAGAGACTAATGATCCGGCCGCCGCCGTATGGAGTCGCTGCCTTGCCCAGAGTCATGGGCAAGCCGCCGACCTGCTTGTTTTGCTGCCCCAGACAAATACCCTGAATGGAGGCGATCTGCAGTTGGACGGCTGGCTTTCCACCTTTCTGAAACTGCAGTGTTGTGTCTCGAACCGATAAGGTCCCGGTGGCGTTACTTTTGGCGCCTTCGAAACCCAAAACATGAGTCGCGCCAATGTTCAAGGGCGACTTTGCTGGTTGGCTGTCACTCTGAGCCAGCGCTACGGTGCTCCACAGGATCAGCGCCACGAACGTCAATGTTGGGCGAGGCTTCAGAAAGTAACTACGCCGACTGGCGTTCCAAGTAACGGCTGAGGGACTCATGCTCTCTCCAAGTCTGACCCATCTGGAGTTTTTCCCTGACGGGGTCGTCAAACTCTTACGTAACGACCAGCATTTAAGGTTCCAGATGGCAAGTGGCGACTCGGCGCGGCTGTAGCGTTGCAACGTACATGACTCGGCGACAGTCGATGTCAGGCAATTGACACGTGACAGGTAGCCACCACGCAATTGCAAGGGCGTTCGGAAGTCATCCCCCGGCAGTCGGGTTGATTTCCTTGATCAACCTTCCTCTTCTTCACAGGCTCGCGTTCGCGAAAGGCGCGACGATCAGCTGCGCAATGCGGTCAAAGTGAACGAAATAGGGTAATGGTCCGATGCTTTGGCCTGGTTGTGTACGCGGCCAGCGCCGGCCCGTATGGAGCCGCGAACGAAGGCCCAATCAATTCGCCGTCCTGGTTCGAAGAGGCCACGTGAGGGAGTGGTTGGTGTGGCCGGGACCACCATTGCATTCTGAAATCCATTTCTCGCTAATGCCAATGCCGCCCCACCCTTGGAAGCATCCAGGTTGAAATCGCCTGCCACAACGATGGGACACTCACGATCCTGGCGCGCGACATCTGACAATACCTCCTCGATTTGTGAGAGGCGCAAGTCATCATTGCCGCGGCTTTCCAAATGAAGATTGTATGTAAGAAGTTTGCTGCCGTTGACATTGATCTCGGCTACGAGCGCAATTCTTCCGCCCAGTCTCTCCTGGAAGGGTTCGATACGCGGCAGGAACCAGTGGGGCTGCCAAAAGTGCGACTGTCGTGAGAAGTGGATCAGACGCGGATTCGAGATGGGCCACTTGGAGAGAGTCGCCTGCCCATGATAGGCCGGCGATGCTTTGGATCCTTGCACCAGTTCCTCAAACTCGCACCCGAATACAAAGTTCATCTGCAGCTTCCGGGCGATCTCTTCGGGTATGTTCAGGCGATGGGTGCGCCGGGCGTTCAGGTCCGCTTCCTGCAGGATCAGAATGTCCGCATTGGCGCTGGCGAGGAAATCGATGATCGCATGCAACTGGAGGCCACGGTCGATGTTCCAATCGACAATGTCCAATGAACTGGGCGGCCAAATCACCCAACGCAGCGGCGCGAAATTGCCGGCAATGATTTCTCGCATCGCCACCCTTACACTGTAGCCGCCAGAGTGAGCTGCGGAAAAATATTCTGTTGAGCGAACGACAGATCCAGGGGATCGTCAATTTCGGCCCAGGGCGCACCTGCCGTTGTGGTGAACCCTACCAGCAGCCCCCCATTCACAAGTTCCTGCACGGCGACGTTGAAGAATTCATTCACCCGGCCTGCCGCAATGAGATTATGCATCTCAGTGAACAATCGAGCGTTGACCCGTTGATCGAATACCGTGATGCCGATGTACGTACCGCTAAACTCCAGCCTCGAGATCTTCTTGCTCATTTGTAGAACCCGATCTTCCGCGATGATGACCTTCATGGTTTCGTCCCGCCACTCTCGGTCCACAATCATCGAGACGAGGGAATCCGTCCTCAAAGCAGAACTGAGAATCTGAGGGTCGAAGATAACGTCTGCATTCAGGCAAACGAATCCGTCTCCGTCCACCCACTCTCGAGCTACCCAGAGTGAGTAAATGTTGTTAGTGATTGCGAATACCGGATTGTCAATGAATTCAATTTTCCGCGTGCGGCACCGGAATCGTTTCTGCACATGCCGGATGATCTGCTGCTTCTCGTATCCGACCACAATGGCGATTTCGTCAATTCCTGCGCCCAACAGGCCTTCGATCTGGTGGTCGAGAATGGTTTTGTCATCAACTTCGATCAGACACTTCGGACGTTTGCCATGGACTGCGCGAATTCGTGTGCCTTGCCCCGCTGCTAGAATCACCGCTTTCATGATGCCCCCTACGACGTTTGGATCGCCCTCGGCGGGGCGCTTGGTGCCTGGTTGAAAAATCTCTGGTTGTAATAGAGCGCGAGCGTCCAGGTAAGGTGAGCTCCCAGAGTCGCCAGGTAAAAAAGGATTTGTAGCCCACCGAGAACAGTGAAGAGCAGTACATAGTGGATCATGATGCCCCTCCTCTGAAACCCTTGGATATGCCGTACTCCGCGGGAAAGCCAGTTAGACGAATCCTCCTCCAACTTCCGGTGAAAGTTTCCGAGATACTCGGTGGGGCGGTCGGCGGATGCAGCGCGCTTGCGCTGTAAAGTAGTGACCACCAGCGCGAGGACAGTGCCAACCAGCAAAGCCGCACCGACCCAGAGCGCCCGAGTGCCAAGTTGTCGATAGAGTCCAATGGTGATGCCGCCAAACAGGAGCAAGTAGCTGACTGAATCGGCGAAGCTCTCCAGATAAGTTCCAGACGGCGAGTCAGCAAACTTAGTACGGGCCAGCATGCCGTCGATCTCGTCGAACAGACCGGCGATGAAGAATAGGACCGCGCCTACGACGTAAGACCAGTAATTGCCAAGCGCAAAGACAATCCCGGAGACAATTGCCACCAGCACACCTCCGAATGTGACCGCGTTCGGAGTTACAGAAGTGTGCGAGAGCCATTTCACAATCGGACGACATAGCCAGCGGTTGAACGAACTATGAATCCCATCCGAAGCCTTTCCTGAACGTGCCACCAGGAAGCGTTCCGCGGCTTCGGTCGTGCAATCGGAAGTCACGGCGACGCCTTCGGGCAACGGCGTGGTCTGCGAATGGTGGCTTGCTTCGGAAACCATTGAGGTTTTAGAAGTCCATGCTGGCAGCTCCCAGTTTGTGGGCGACTGCTCCAACTTAGGAAGGCCGGCCAGGGCTCGCGCATTGGTCACCCAGTTCCACGGCAACCAAACGAAACGGTCTTCTAACTGATCCTCCAGGCTCTTCCAACTCGATCGCGCATCTGGATCGAAGCCCTCCACCTGCACGAGTCTGACTTTCCCAGTTCCGTGAAGTAAGGGAGATCTGAGAAATGGCGCTGCCAACTCCACCAGCATGCTCTGCGGCCAGATCAACAGAATGTCACTGGCCCCAGCGCGTTGCGCGGTCGCCATGGTCCTTTCCAGCAGGCCGACACCGCAGACGGTTCGCGTGAGCCTGGCGAAGGAACGTTCTGCGAAACAGGTTGGTGGCGGGACTACGACAACGACTTGCATGGCAGGACTCCTCCTTCGAACAATAATTGGCTTTCACTGTGGTTTTGTTTCAAAGGCTGCGATCGCCATGCGAGCCATGCCAGACCAACCAGGGCCCATGAGAGATCTCGCGCGCGTCGTGTCAGAGCCAGTGTCAGGCCCATGGCCGGAGACAGGCCGGACGCCGCGAATGCCGACATCGCCCCGCCTTCGTCGGCTCCCAGACGGGCGGGCACAAATCCTGTCATCATCTTTACCGCGCGCGTTAGGCCGTCGATGGCAACCACCGTCATCAGATGAAGAGGGAGACGCAGCGCCCACAAGACCACGGCTACTTCGGAAACCATCAACAGCTGGCAAGCCAGGTCGAGCCAAAATAGCCGGCTGACGAGTTCCGGTTTCTGGGCGCGCACGTCGCGTATCGCGGACTCTATCACTGCGCCCTTGCTTAGCCAGGACGGAGATCTCTTCCCCATCAATCCGGCAACACTCGACAGAACCGATTTGCGTCTGGCGATAAACGCGATGACCAGAACGAAAACTGCGGAGAATGCCAACGCCGCGGTTGCACCCTGCGTTTTCGTCAGGCTGACGCAAACGCAACCCGCAACGCCGACGAGAGCGGACGTAAACCAGTACACTCCGTTGTCGAGGAATGTCGCGGTGGCGGTTGACTCGATCGGAGTGTGCAACAGGTTGATCTTCATGGGCTCGGAAATAACGGGGCCGAACACCGTCAGGTAGCCCATGGCCTGCGATGCCAGCCGAATCCCGATCAGCCGTCGTCTCCCGACTTGCAACCCTTCGTTCTCGAGGGCTGCCGACCAGGCAAACGTCTGCAGGAAAAGACGGGCTAAACTAAGCGCGACCACAATCGGCAGCGCGATGCGGAGGACCTTGAGTTGGTGCAGGATCGCCGATGGTCCCGCATGCACGAACACCCACGCAAAGAGCACTGTACCGACCACCGCCAAAAGCAGGTTGCCCTTCTTCATTTGCCGATTGCCGCCGTTGCCGCTCGCGTTCGAATTGGCTTCGACCTTGGTCATCACTAGAAACCAAACACAAACTTTCCTCTAAACGTGCGCGGCGGTCCGTTAAAAAAGTCGCCGAAGCGGCTGCTGTCCAAGTCGTTTTGCACGTCTCGCGGATTGAAGTGATTGAATAGGTTGAATACTCCCAGTCCGATCTTCACTTTGCGCTCCTTGGCGAGGAAGGGCAGCCTGAATTCCCTCAGTACCTGAAGGTCGAACGAATTGAATTGTTGAAACCTCTCCTTGTTGCGTGGCCCGACGAATTCACGCAGTTCATCCACGGTGGAGTAGGGGAAGCCGGTGTGAATGTCGAGGACTGGCATCAGCGTCACCTTCCACGGTGCGATGAATTCTCCCCACATTAGGAGGCGATTGGGCGCGTCGAAAGGTAAGGGGCCGCGCGCATTCGGCTGGATCACGGCTTGCGGATTGTTGCCGAAGAACTGGTTGAAGTCGTTCAGATCACCTGTGGCCCTGGACCGAACGTATGAAGCGTTCACGCTGTGCCGGCGTATCTGGTAGCGGCCGGTAATCTGGAACTCGCGATAAAAGTCCCGGCCACGGTTGGCTGCGGATAAAAGGTTGCCGTCGGGAGTTTCGAGCGGGTCGAGCACGACGTCATGCACGGTGTTGCGCTGCTGATAAGCAACCTTGACCAGAAGGTTGTCGAGAACTTGCCGGTCGAGTTCGACATTCCACGCTTTGCTCCGCGGATTCCGAAGTTGCCCGCTAATGACATTGGTATATGGCGTCGACGAAACCAATTGGCCCGCGGAGTCGAACGCCAGGATTGTGCGGTTCGGGAAGCTGGGGAAGGCGGGAACGTTTAAAGGGACCCGGTCGTAGAACAATCCGCCGCCTGCTTTGAGTAGAGTCTTGCGATCGCTTGTTAAGGCCAGCGTCAAGCCGGCCCGCGGAGCGGGTTGCGTGGAATCTGTGACCGAGTCGCGGTCGAATCGGAGACCGAGATCGAGGGTCAGGCGCGGACCGACTCTCCACGCGTCGCCCACAAACCACGCAAATTCATCTTGGTGAACGGTAAAAGCGGTGGGGGCTCCAAACTCAATTCGCTCCAGTGTTGTGCCCGTTACACCAACAATGTCCACCGGCAAGAATGTTTGCCTGCCGTCGTAAGAACCATGCGAGAGATCGAATCCGGTCTTCAGGTGATGTTCGCCGTAGAGGTGCATGGTTCTGGCTTGGTAGATCTCCTGCCATTGCACTCGATCAGTGTCGCGATTCTGGCGGTTGAAGAATCCGCCTTCGGTGGTTTCGACCAGCAGACGATAGGGATCTTCGCTGTTGGGGAGAAGGTCCGCGTCGAAATGCTGGTAAGCCAGCTGTGAAGTGAGCAGACTGCCCGATTCTCCGACGTAGCGATGTTCTCCGGAGATTTGATACCCCCGCTGATGCAGGTCCGTTGTGGAGGGCTGCGGGGTGAACGTATTCAGGCCGAGGTAATCGAGCTTTTGGGGGAAGACGGCCACTGACAGAGTTACGGTTTGCTTTTCATTGATCTTCAGATCGAATTGGCTGTAGGAGTCAAAGCTCTCCAGCTTCATGTCCCGTTGAAGTGGAGGCAGACTTTCGACGGGCGTACGAACGAAACGGTATTCAAACGATTGAGTGAACGCCAGCCTGTCTTTAATGAGCGGTCCCGTAAGAGTGGTCCGTGGAGTGAAAGCCCCAATTCCAACGATGTGACCATCGCGGTCCCGGGCTCGAGGAACGAAGTTTTGTAGCGAGAAGTGAAACTTGTCAAGGTTGCTGGTACGGGTTTCGACACTCGAAACAGCTCCGGTGAACTTGCCGTACTCAGGATCGTAGGGATTGGAAATGACCTGGACAGCGGAGACGACATCGATCGGCAGGTTGATTGCTTGACCGCCGGTCGCGGGATCTGTCACGTTCGCTGAATTTACCAGCCAGCCGGCCTGCGTGGCTTGGGTACCTTTCATGTTGATTCGCCCGTCTGGACCTCGAACAACTCCCGGCACGAGAGGAAGCAGACTGTCGATTTTTTCGTTTTGATTGGGTGCATTTTCCACGGTGGATTGAGTGATGGTGCTGGTCTGAGCAGATTCTTCAATTGGAGGAAGGTCAGTCGCGGTGACCGTCACTGAGCTCGTAACGGCTGCGACACTGAGATCGATCGGCACCACAGAAGCCTTGGCAGATCTCACTTCTATGGTGAGGGCCGCGTTCAAGCCGGGAGCAGTCGCTTCGATCTCGTACATGCCAGGGGGAAGGCCATCGATGGTGAATGCTCCCTTTGCGTCCGACTGGGATTCCTTGTTTACGGGCCCATGAAGGACGATGTGTGCATCTGGCAAAACGGCAGGTTCTCCGTTTTGATCCTTAGTGACGACCTCGCCGCGAATTGATCCTGGTGCGGCGGTGCCGTCTTGAGAAAAGCAGGGGATGAGGAGCACTAGCATCGAGAAAGCGATCTGTGAGGCTCTACGCATGCACGGTGCTCCCTTTCGCGAGAGTTAATGCAATGCGGTGTCCAAACCATCGGCCGTCGGAACGAATTGACTCAAGCCATTGAGCAATCACGCGCTAGACGTGCTGACCGGAGAATTCGCGACGCGAATTCGGAAACGGCTTCCCCACCCCGATTTGACAGGTGTTTAACTCTTGACGATTTCTTTCTAATGTCGATTTTCCATCCAACGCTCACACATGCCTTAAGGATCGAATCGGATCTGGCTGTGGGGCATCGACCACCCTTACCCGGCTTCGCCAGGTCGCCCACCACATTGCAATTCCTCGAAACAGCTTTTCAAAGAGACGCAGGAAGGCAATTGGAGACTCAAGAGATGAGAGTGATCGGAAAATCTGCCGCTGGCACCTTGAACGACGGCGTTTGCTGGAAGTGAGCGGTTTATTTGAAGGCGTTGGTACGTGCTGGTTCGGTTGCGGGAAAGGTAGAGGCGGTCGTCCAGCCGCTTTTTGCAGAGTCACGAGCCATAAGAGCACCGTGTTGGCCGGCGTAAACGGCATGGCAAACCGAGTGCCCTAACCGGGCTTCACGTCCGAGACATTGTCCCCTGAATCCGGTGAGGTTATATGTGGTTCATTAATGGCACGGTCGCGTACGGTTAGTCGAACGACATACCTCTTCCTAACTAAGCAGCACCGTTAGTCGTCGAGGGCTCTTGTGCCCTTACCAACGGCACATCGACAAGATGTTCGCTTAAGAACCACACTTGGAGTTCGTTTGTACGCAGAACCTCGCTGATAGCGAGATCGTTTGTGCCATCATCTCCAATGGCGGAGGCGCGGCGTGCCAGCTTTCGAGTTTCGCCAATGATGATCTGGTGGGCATGGAGCAATCGCGACAACTGAACTGCAACTTCCTCCCGACCGCGAGGCGCACGCTCGATTTGCGTGGTCTCTGCCACATCCACCGCCATAGCGAGGCTGACACCTCCGAGTAGCTGAATTCGTTCGGCAATCGAGTCAACGAGTTTTACTTGCTCGTCGTAGTGCTTGTCGAACAACAAATGTAGTTGATAAAAAGTCGGACCAGCGATCTGCCAATGAGATTTCTTGTACAGATCTCGAAGCGTCATCGTATCGGCGAGGAGTTGGTTTAAGTGTTCGGTCATCTCCAGACGGACCGGCTCTTCGAGTTCGAGCGGCAGGGCGTGGTTCACGGTGCCATATGGCTGAACTTCGCGCGCACGTTGATGAAGACGGGGTTGCGCGGTGATGTGATGGGCAGCTTTGACGTCACTCTGTTCTTTACTCATGGGGCTTCTCCTGGTGAATCTCTGTTGGCGGCCGGTTCCGCTCTCATGACCTGACCGTAAAAAGGCAAGATCACTTTGTCCCGGATGATCATTGGGGGTGGCGGCCACGCGACCAGCGCGGTTCGTGGCCCGTTATGCGGACTTCTGTTTAGCCGAGGGAAAAGAAATGATCTTCCCGCGCTGATTGGGCGCAACCCGTCTGTCGATCTTTTGGAATTTCTCAGGTACGTAATACTCAATCATTTTTGCCATAAGTCACCATTCCCAGCCGCACTCGCACCGAACGCGATCGCACAAACCTATCTTCCTGAGGATCCGGCTACACACTGCACAGCATCGCATCCACATGCTGACCTCCTGCCCTTTGGCTACTTGCGCGGACTTGCAGACTAGGTAGTAGCAAATTAAATTCCAAATCTCGATGAGCTCAAGAAGTCCACCGGAACCCTACATTTCCGCGATTCGCTATAACCGGACCTTGGGGGACTTTACAATCCGCGCAATCGAAGCTCGAGAACCGTCACGCAGATAATCAGAAGAGCGGCCGCCAGGGCAATAATGGCGTTGCGAGTGCCTGCTCTATCTTTCATCTCGAAATCCAGATAGCGTATGGCAGACCAGACCTCTTCGTGCGATGGAGTTTTCTCGTCCAGTGTTCTTCTCTGCTGATTGAACTTGGTCACGTCTAAGGTCTCCATCACCACGGCGGGCAAGCGGACTGGGGCCAGCGATGCTGAATCGTGAACGGTCCTCTCCACTGACCTCCACGTCCGCTTGTTCGAGAAGAGGTGATGGATTAGATCACGCAAATCCGTTGCCAAAGCGATCGGATTGCGCAAACAGCTGACTTAAGTGGGGTTTTACCTGTAGCAGCTGTTTAACGCTAGAGGTTCCCCCGGGGATACTCGCCGAACTGTTGAAAGATTGACATGTGAGTGTACGTATTGTCGACGCCGTCAGTCTGTGAGGACGTATCGCATTTCTCCTGTTTCACACTCTCTTGACACACCTTCTATACACAAGACTAGGCATCTCGGCTGAAGTTTTGGCCCGAATCGTGCTGTCGTTGGATGTGCAAATCGAGTCCGCTTGGAACAGGGCTCCAGAACTATATGAAGACGTCCAACAGCTCGTCGCGAGTGCAGTACGCAATAATCAAGGTCCGCGAGAGCGACGGTCGCGTCGAGCGCTTGGTGATCGGGTACCCCGACGAACGGACCTTGCGGCAACTCCTGGCTAAACCTTCCATTGTCGCTACAGGCTTCTTCACTCGTGATGAAGCAACGAAAGAATCACTTACGCACGGAGCCCGCATCTTGCCGGGTTGCAGCCGACTTCACAGATTGACAATGCGCAGGCTTATTCGGTTCCGGTGCCGAGTGGGTGCTCCACAAGTAATCAAGAGTGTCGTCCACACTGCACGTGCTGTTCTCGACAAAATTCAGTCCCGTTTCAAACACGGTCGTCGACGGCTGCAAGTGGCTGTGCCGTAGCAGCAAGCGCAAAAGAAAGGAGAATCTCGCAATGTCAGCGGCAGGAACAGCAATCCAAGGACTTGAACGTCAAATTCCGCGCGTGTACATCGAACAACTTGAGCACCTCGTGTTGCACGAACTGCCAAGATTTTACAAGCAGGCTTATCGACAGCTGGATAATGCGCATGACGCAGAAGACGCCGTGCAAGACGCCCTAGTTTCAGCCTACAAGAACTTGCCGCAGTTTCGAGGGACGGCAAAGCTATCCACCTGGTTGATGGCAATTGTCATGAATGCAGCTCGTATGCTGCACCGGCGACGACGGCCCCTTGCTTCGTTCGAGGAGCAACGGGCCTCAAACAAAGACAGCATGACGCTGGTCGATACCTGCGAGGCTAACGACCCAGGCCCGGAAACAATATGTGCCCATGCAGAAATGCGCAATCTTCTTGCTAAAGCCATTCACCGATTGTCACCCCCGTCCCGCAGAGCCATTCGATACTACATGGAGGGAAGGACTGCCGCGGAGCTCTCAGAGACACTCGGCGTCCCAGTGGGTACAATCAAAGCTCAGCGCTCGCGCGCTCGTGCCAAACTCACTGAGTTGCTCCGCCGAGACCTCGGCCTGCGAGTACCCATACGATAAGTCACAAGTCTCGCTTAGCCCTGACAGGCGGCACGATGGCGACGAGTGAGGTACTGGCTCCTGCAGGAAGTAAACGGCAGCGGCCATTTGGTACCGATCTCGGCACAACCCTCAAATTTCCTGCTGCACGGAATGGGCCAAGGCTGCGATTCTACTGGACAGAACGAGAAACGACTGAATCTGTGGTGTGAGCGGGTTCTGTTCGTTTGGTAGAGCCTTCTGTACGGCCCGTTCGAACTGGACAAATGCACATTTCAAGTCTTCCTTCTTCGTGCCTCCAAGGCCGTTCATTCGATCGGCCAGTCCCTCCAACGCCATAGCCACGCAGTTGTCAAACTTCTGCTGTGCCGGCTGGATTGCTTTCGGCAATTCGAATCCCGGCAGCCCCATACGGTACCGCCACAAAACGATGCGAGTAATGAACAGCATACGCAAATTCGGTTGCCATTGTCGGATGCGATCACGCAATGCTAGATCGCGCTCGCGGGAAGGCCCAAATTCGAACAGCACACCGTCTGCCAGAGCTCGTACCTTGTCCAGATTGGCATTGATTGTCTCTCGAAGAATAAGGCTCTGAGCGATGGCAGCTTTCCGATCTTGCGAAAGCGGTTCTCTTGCGAGCTGCGCTAATAGCCGCAGATTGGAAATGAAAGCCCGCCTCATCCCAACCGCGGCAGGCGCGCCCCACAATTGATCAAACACGAGCCACATGATGAATAGACCCAGCAAAATACCCACCACGCGATTTCGCGCGACCTCGAGCGAGATCTGCATTTTGAACTCGCTTAAGTTGATGAGGTAATAAGCCAAAGCCACCTGAAACCCGAAGTATGAGAGCCGCGGGCTGGACGTCATGAACCAGCAAGCCAGGGCGGTGACAGCCACAAAAAGAACTACAAAGCCGGCGATCGAATCGAGATAGGGGAGTATAAATATTTGGGAGCCCATCCCGATTACAAAGCCGCCAACTATAGCGCCTGCAATGCGAAGAAGCTGCTTTTGGCGAGATGAACCGATGGTCGTAAGCGCGGTCAGAAGGCATGTGGTTACGGCCGTGCTAATTCCGGGCCAGGCGATCGCGTTGTAAATGACGTAACAAAGACTCGCCGCCAGCGTGCCTTTAAGCGCGAACTGCAGGTGCTCAGGGTTGTGGAGCGCGTCCTGGACCAGGATCCCTCGTGACCCTGCCTCATCGGCTGATCCGAAGTATTCGTGGATTGACTGAGAATCCGCAAACGCGTCGGGGATGAGAGCAACGGTATGCTCCATCTCGGCAAGTAATGGAACGAAGCTCGCCGAGTCTCTATGGTCATAGAACTGGACTGGGCCGGGAATTCGCCGGTTCGTCAGGTCATCCCGAATGCTTGCGACATTTGAGGCTAAGTTTTGGAATCGTTTCTGATCGCTGGCCGAGAATTTGGAACTGAACTGGGTCAGGGTTGCCGCCAAATCGACCAGCCTGCCGACAAGGGCGGCAACACCACCCATCTCGACCGAATACCTGGGCGAATAGTCCGAGCGCCGCAAAGTGACCCGTAACAATGATGTTCCGAGCGTCTGGAGCCGGAGCACTCTTTGTACGATACTGGAATCTACAGTTCGGTTCTCGGTGTAGCTAGTCAAAAGATTCTCCACCGCAGCCAGCCGCTCCGCAATGGGCAAGACAATTTCATCTCCAGGCCGCAGCCGCACAAAAAGCAACTCCACGACCGCCGTTATCCCGACCCCTATCAACGTCGCAAGGCAAAGCCAAAGCGTATCTTCCACGCTGGTTTCGGCTGCCACATAGCGGTCCCACAGGGGCAGTCCTACCGCCATCATCGTGGCGAAGATCACCGCCGCCATGTAGTTCTTCGCTGCGCTGATCACATAAAAAGCTAGAAAAAAAGAGCCGATGATCCAGAGAAAATGAAGCAGAGGAGAATTAATAAAGAATCTCACGAAACCCAGGAGATATGCGGAACCGATACCGGTAAAGAGCAATATTGTTGTGCCCGATTGCAGGGTTGCTCGCGAGCTCTCACGAGAAATCATCAGCGCATAAACTGCGCCTTGAAAAGCGAACGGGATCTGAAACGTCATGCAGACGATCATCACAAGGGTGGCGGCCAGGATCATCCGACCAACCCGGCCGGCCCTTCCTGGATAAGGTGCGAGCTCCTCTTTGAGGAAATCTCGGAGCCAGGTCAGGGAACTGGATACTTGGGGGAGGCGTTGGGCGACGGTTGCCATCGTCAATCGCCCCGAATCGTGATTACGGCGGACTCACTGATGCGAAACAGGTCAGGGGTGGGATTTTCGATGCGTACGCGAACCGGGAAGCGCGAAGCGAGATGAACCCAGTTCAATGTGCGTTGCAGATCGGGAAGGCCGGGTTGCAACTTTCCGATTTTGTCCGGGTCTGGAGTAACGCCGAATCCCACACTATCAACGACACCAGCAAAACGTAGATTCGGCATCGACATCAGATAGACATCAGCCCGCATGCCTGGAGTAATTCGCGTGAGCTGTCCCTCACGGAAATTACCAACCGCCCACCAAGTGCGGGCATCGATAAGCGTGAACATTTGCTGTCCGCTGTGGGCATAGGCGCCCTCAGAAATCGTGAGATTGGTCACTCGGGCATCAAACGGGGCGTAGACGCGGCAGTTGTCCAGGTCGTAGCGGGCCTTTTTCACCGCTGCCGCTTTTGCTCCACGCTGATTGATCAACGGCTCGAGCGTTGTGACCGCATGCCTGGCCTGTTGGTGCTGCGCCAAGACAGAGTTCAATTCTGCCTTCGCTAACTGTAATCGGGATTCGGCTTGCCTCAGGGCTTCAACTTCTGCAGCTTCAGAAGATTTCGCCTTATCCACTTCGTCCACCGTGACAAATTGCTTCGCCAACAATGGTTCGATGCGATGCAAGTTATTGTTGGCGTACGTCCATTCGGCGCGCGCCCTGTCGACGCCCCGCTCCGCATTAACCACGTCGGCTTCCGCGCTGTGGATGTTCGCTTCTGCGACCGAAACTGCGCTCTCCAATGCTGCTATTTTTCGTTGCTCGTCCCCGACTTGCCCTTCGAGAGTGCTCTGCTCCGAAATTGCGTTTTCGAGGGCATATTGATACGGACGTTCATCAATTTCATACAGCAGTTCGCCTTTCTTCACGAACTGGTTGTCTTTTACGCTCAGCCGGGTGAGAGGGCCGTCGACCTGGGGAGCTATGCCGATGAAATTAGCAAATATTTCGGCATCTTCAGTCCGCGGATAATAGTTCTCGCGGTAAAGCACCGCGAGTCCAAGGATCACTGCGGCCGCCACGATGACGATACTGATTGTGCGACCCAGAAGTTTGCGCCACCTTGCCTCTGACGTCACGCCACCCAACTTGCGTGCTTGATTTCGGCCTGCGTTCGTAACCATTTCTTTGTCCAAGGGAAGAGTAGTCATAAAATTCACCGGAACAGAACAATCCATAGAGTGAATGTGAACACGGCCGTCAAACTCGGATAAACCAGAACCGGCCAGACAATCTCGGCGTAACGAGACAAGAAAGCCCGGGAAACAGCCGTAAGCAAAATGGCCACCACGAGACAGACAAGCCATGCGGGAAAAAACGACCCTAGAATGTCGAATGAAGGAGCTCGCCCGCAACCCGTCATCCGTAGCACAGCCGCCACGCAGGCACCGCATGCAAATCTACGGATCGTATTCATTGCCGAGGCCTCCCGCTCGCGCGAATCGAATCTCCGGTTCGGAACGCCAGCTCTGCAAAAGAAGTGAGCACCTGCGTTCGTGCTAACACATCTGCCGAGCGGGCTTGTGCCAAAGTACGCTGAGCTGCAGTCACGTCCAGCAAGTTGCGCACGCCGTAGTTGTACGATTCGAGAGCCGCACTGTAGGACTGACTGGCTGATTCGAGAAGAGCGATGGCCGCATGGCGTTGCCGAAAGGCAGTGTTCAGGGTCGAGTAAGCTGTCCAAACCTCGTCGGCAATCTGATTGTGTTTGACGTTGGCTTGTGCTTCTGCAGCATGTACGTTGGCCCGAGCCTCGGCCAGCCGATTCTTTCGCGCGCCTCCGTCAAAAACCGTCCATCGCAGGTTGAAGCTGATTCCGCCGGTCAGATCAGCGGTGTGCGCCCAGGGAAATGGCGACTGTATGCCATACAGCGATGGGAGGGATGGACTGGCAGTGAGACTTAATTCAGGGTAGTAAGCCGCCTTCGCTTCTTTGACCTTTGCGTTGGCCGATCGTACTTCGGCCACTTGCTGCATCAGATCAGGACGTTGTCCGAGTGCACGGTCGATGGCTTGGTCAACTGTATTGCCTATCGATTCAGGAGTCGGTAATTGATCGAGCGGTTGGATCTGGATTGCCGTAGTGGCGGAGGTTCCCACCGCTGTTGCGAGATCGCCGCGGGCAATCTCCTCTGCGCCTAGAATGGTTTGAAGATCGTATTCGGCCTGGGCAGTGGCGCTGCGTGCTTCGAGTACGTCTGGCCGAGTTGCAAGGCCGTTGATCAACCGTTCTTCGGCCGCCTGCTGCACCGATTGTGCATTCGCCAGACTTGCTCGTGCAGCCTCCTCTTGCCCCATCGAACTCAATAGCCGGTAGTAAGCCTGCTGCACTTGGTAAATGACTGTGCGATGCGTGTCGTTAAAGGCAAAATTCGCCGCCAGCACTTGCGCTTTCGCGGCGTTGATTCGTCCTGAGCGAGCGCCGAAGTCAAACAAGGTGTAGTTGAGGTCCACTTCCACCTCGAAATCCTGGACAACCTGGCCATAGAACCGGCTGCCAAAGAAGGCTTCCTGACGGGCGGTCTGCGAAAGTGCAGCGGCTGCAAGCGTGGGATATAACTCGCTGCGCGCGATACCCAAACTCGCCGCCTGAGCACGGGCGCGTTCCCATGAAACCCGAGTGGCGGGATTGTGTGCTTCCGCTAAATCAATCAACTCCGGCAAAGAATACATTTTGGCTGGATCGAGTGTGAATCTTAAGTCGGGAATATTTCTGGCGTCGGTTTCAAGGCTGATCTCCGCAGTTGTGCGCCAGGGACGATAAGGCGAAACTGGCGCGCTCTGGGCCGGAACAGTATGGGTGTACAACATGAGACACGAAATTACCCCGGCTGCACGCACCATTGGTAATTGTTGTCTCAAACACCTGAACATTATGTTCCCGCCTCCAAAAGTTACCTTCCTGTCCTTCACCAATAAATTCTTCAGAAGAGATGCCTTTTTCCGAAGATCAGCGGGCGATAATCCGAATCAGCATCTCCTGCCCACTGCTGAGCGTGATCTTCTGGTGTCCGTGGAAGGCGGTCGTCCCGAGGCCGGCCCCGCCTCCGACGATGGACCCGATCCCCGCTCCCTTTCCGCCGCCGAAGATTCCGCCCAGCAAGGCGCCAGCTCCCGCGCCGATCGCCGTGTGAACGACGCTGGTTCGGCCTCTGCCACCTGACTCAATGGCGCCTTCGACATCCACTTTCTCTCCGGAAGGCGCATGATAAAGCTCAACAATTTCTGCATGAATCGGATCTCGCCGCCCGCCCGGCATGACGAGCCGGTCGAAGCGCAGCACCATGCTGGTACGGCCTTTGACTCTGCCGGACATCTCGATCTGGGCGATGTGACCGTACACTCGAGCATCACGGTATTCACCCTTGTCAACGACGGTGGCACTGAACGGGTCGCCGACTTGAGAATCAGTACTGGTCAGCGTGTCGTCTAAGCGGACGCGCAAGGCGGTGTCCTCCGGAATGAGAATATTTGGGGTTGATGCCGGCAACGGGAGACCCACAAGCAGTGTCAGACCTAGAAGAACACAAGGAACCGCAGGGAGTTTTGTGATCAACAATTCTTTAAGACGAGTTTTCATGACAAGTTTCTCCTCATTTGGAAAACGATGGATAAACCGGCGACCACTGCGTTTTCGACACACGTTCACGTAGCTCGGCCTCGCTGAGCTTCGGGGCGAGGCCATCCTTTTGTGCCTGCATGCCAACCGCAAACCCGATCTCTACGGCAACTCTCCTGATGTCCGTGAGAGGAGGAAGCAGGGAAGCAGATGGGTTCCTGAGGGCCGGCGAATTTCCCGCAAGCGCGCGAGCAGCTGCCAGCATCATGGGTTCGGTCACTCGGCGAGCGCGGGAGGCGGCAAGACCAAGCCCCATGGCCGGAAAGATATAAATGTTATTGCACTGCGCGATGGAAATCTTGCGGCCTTCGTAACTGACAGGGACGAATGGAGAACCTGACGCCACTAGTGCGCGGCCATCGGTCCACCGGATCAGATCTTCGGCTTTCGCCTCCGATTTTGAGGTCGGATTCGAGAGTGGAAAGATGATCGGACGCTCGACCTTTCGAGCCATCTCGCGAACAATTGGTTCCGAAAAAGCACCGCCCACGGTTGAAAGACCAATCAGAATAGTGGCTTTGATTCTTCCGACGACGTCGGCGAGGCCGGTCTGCCCCTTGGATGTCCGAGGCCACTCGGAGATACGGTTTTCCGGTTGGGCATAAATGCTCTGCTCGGAGGTGAGGTCTTTTCGTCCAGAGTGCAGAAGACCGTCTTTGTCAACGACCCAAAAGCGCCTGCGCGCCTCCTCCTCTGCCAGTCCCTCTATTTTCATTTCTGCTCGTAGCCCGTCCGCAACACCAATGCCGGC